>JACCDG010840680.1_pt1 | contig 99970 bp, 151 predicted proteins | sample 7442471 | NCBI WGS metagenome assembly JACCDG01 (sample SAMN15323444, study PRJNA562643) | freshwater metagenome | isolation source: river surface water | place: USA:Blue River Watershed | collected 2017-08-17 | reverse complement strand
GACTTGCTCATCGCTGATCTTTATTGGCGCAGGCATGGCGGCCTCTCGTGAGTTTGGCTGGCAACAAGTCTAGCACTTTCCCAGCGTCCTGTTAATCCTTGTGGCACAGGCATTGACGGTTTGTCAAGTGCCGTCTACAAGGTTTGTCAGGATAGCATGTGAAAAACTGCACAGTCTACTACAGGGCGCTCCGTGGCATCTCAGTCGAACAGCAACGTCAGATGTGCGCGGTCGCCGCGAAGCGGCTCGGTGTGCGGATCGCAGCCGAGTACACGCACGGCGAATTTGGCGATGACCGCGACGAGTGGATCAGGTGCACCCGAAGCGGGGAAATCGCCATGGTAGCCCGGCTCGAAGTGATCGCGCAGACGCGCGACGAGGTGAAGCGGCCGACCGTGGATTTCGCGGCGGCGCTGCAGGACGTCATTCAAAGCTGTGAACGACTGGTCGAGGCGGCATCTGGCACGACGTCGCGCGATGGCAAGAAATGGCGTGATCTGGTAGTATCGGCAGGCAATATCGTCGCGGCCGGTCGGCAGATGACGAAGCGTCGCGCGCGCAAGATGGCAGCGAAGCGATGGGCGAACGCCAAGCCCGGCACAGTGCGCCTCTGGCATACGCCAGCGATGGCGGATGATCTCAAGCGCTGGTCGCAGCATTGGCGCGATCCGCAGTTCGCGAATGATGTTGAAGCGTTCGAAGCGTTCCCGCCGAAGATGCGGGATGAGATCGGATCGCCGACCAGCGCTCGCCGCATCTTCGGCCGGCGTCGGCCGGGCAACAAGTCGGCTGGCGGTCGCCCGCCAGCGAAACGCAAAACGTGAGGAGCCGACAATGGCGAAGCTGTTGCGCAGATGGTTTGGGCTTCGGTGCGGCGTGAAGTGCTGCCCGTCGAAGTGGGATCGCGAGCACGGAATGCTTGTGTGTCGCTGTACCGACTGCGGAGACGTTCGTTTCATCGTCAACTGAAATGGAGCGTGGCATGTCCGATGCGGTGCATTTCCCAAGAGAATGTAAGACGCACACTTGGTACGTCGTGACGACGTACATGATCGGCAGCAAGCGCCTGACAGCATACGGCTGCACGAAGTGCAATGCCGCGAAACAGACAACTCGATAGGAGGCCATCGGATGAACGCGACGTGGACCCGTCTTGAGAGTGATCATAGGCCATACTGTGCCAGCGCTAATCATGGCGATGAGCAGCCTGTTGCTACATGGCGGATGGAGAGCGGCGACGGTAGCGTCGGCTCCTACTATTGCGAGACGTGCCGCTACATGATCGCTCGCGGCCCACGCTTCGGCGATGTGAAGATCCCGATCACGACGACGCCTGAAAACTAAATCGAAGGGAGCGATGGCGATGTGGACGATGGAAGCGCCAGCAGTGAAAGTCGCAGAACGGCTGACGACTGAGGAGCACGCGCTGCCGCCTGAGGTGCTGCGCCTCGACGATGAGACGGCCGCCATCGTCATCGAACTTGATGGCGTTGATTATATTTTGACGATGGCGCGTGTCCCCGCTCAACGCGCACGCGCTAAAGCAAACTAGGGAACGACACGGATGGCAGATAGCATCGAACGGCGCGCTGCGCGGTGGGCTGCAAGCGGTGATACCGGGTCGTCATCGATGACCTGGACGCCGCGATCGATGCCGCGTTGGGTATCTGAAGGGGAGCATCACGGATGACGACGTTCTGGGCAGGACTGCCAAGCAGCGAGCGACGCGGCAAGCGCTGCGCATCGGAGGGCTGCGATTGCGAGCCGGTGTGGACGATGACGGCCGGCGACGTTTCGAGTGTGTACTGCGGTGTGTGCAAAATGGAGATCGTAGCTCAAGCCAATCGAGCCGCAGAGCGGGCGTTGGGTTGCGATCCTGGCCTAAAGTCGAAGCGGACGATTGACGAGATCATCTCGGACCTCGAAGCCGTCGCCAAGAATTTCGACAAGGGCTGGCGAGCCGAGGCGCCGACGATGGCCGCGCTGTTTCGTCGTGCCGCTCGTGACCTGATGGGTGCGACGACGCCGACACACGATGCCTACGACGCGGCCTGCAAGGCGTTACGCCACTGGCGCGACGAGGCCGCCCGCCTAGGTGCGCTCGCGGGCGAAGAGCCTCGCCAGATGGAAACGTCAACTCGATAGGAGCATGGTACCGAAATCGATTTCGGTACCATCGGAAAAGGAGCCGTAGTGGCCAGCGACCTATACCGCCGCGTGATGGCATGGAACGAGCAGCAGGGCGACGCTGAGCGAACCGCGCTCGCGCATCGCGTATGGGACGGCACGCCGTGGATGGTGAACTGGTACGCGGGCGGCATCGACGATGGTCGGACGCGCGACATGATCGAGTGGTGTCACACGAGGTTTGGACCGCAGGCTTGGTGGCTCGCCAACAGACCAGGAGCATGGCAGCGTGGCAGCGCCACCATCCACGGCTGGGAGTGGTGGGGTTTCGACACTGAGGACAAACTGACTGAGTTCAAGGCGGCGTGGCCGAAGCCCGCCGCCGTCCCCGAGCAGGATGAAAACTAAGGAGCATCCACAATGAACGTAACCACGCTCGCGATCGACAAGGCCGAGGCCGAGCGGCTGTATCGGCAGTACCGCGACCACCGGCACAGCGCCACCGAGATCGATGACGAGATCCGTCGCGTCTACAAGGAGATCGCGCGCGGCAAGGTCGTCATTCGGGCGATCGACAGCGTCCGCGCCGCCGGCCTGGGGGCCGACGCCCTGCCGAAACTCGCGCTCGTCAAGGCCGACGAGCCGCATGTGCGGCTGCGGCCCCGCTCCGATGGCAGCGCCGACATGCTGGCGGCCTCGGCGAACGGATGGTCGAGGAAGATATCGGCCGCCAAGCGATTTCGGTTCGCCGCCAACACCTTCCCCGGCGTCGCGGCGACACGACACGAGTACCGCGCCGCCACACCGCACATCCCGCCGCACGCGCGGCCGAAAACCGCGCTCGATCAGTACCACATCCTGTTCGAGGCCGAATGGTCGGCAGTGCCGCCGGTCGATCCGTACCTGCTGCGCCGGATCGGCAGCAGCGACATGTGGATTGTTTGTGCTGCCTGGAACCTCACCGAGGTCGAGCGGGCCGCGATGGCTACGCGCATCACCGTTCAATAGTGGGGAGGCGCTTGGCCGTGGGACGCTGGTTCAAGAAATCACCGGCCGAAATCACAGAGGCGCGTCAGCGCGGCTGGGAGACGAGGCGTGCGAAGTACGGCAAGAGCGGTCACGCTGGCATCTACGAGCGCGGCCCGCAATGGCACACCGTGAAAGACGAGAAGCGTCTCGCTCGGTTGATCGCCGTATGCCTGAACGACGGGCTGCTGAGTGAAGGCCAAGTGGCGAAGATCATCGAGGCGGATCGCATCGACGTGCGCAAGCGATGCGACGAAGGCATGATGTGCCTATCGTACCGACCGCTGCTTGGCGAGTGGGGCGCGGCAACAATGAAGCGACTATTCAAATAGTGAGGAGCCGCTGTGGCGACCGACCTATACCGCCGCGTTATGGAATGGAACGAGCAGCAGGGAGACGCTGAGCGCACCGCCCTTGCCCATCGCGTGTGGGACGGAACGCCGTGGATGGTGAATTGGTACACGGGCGGCGTTAGCGGTGGTCGGACGCGCGATATGATCGAGTGGTGTCACACGAGGTTTGGACCGCAGGCTTGGTGGCCGACCGACAAGCCTGGATCGTGGCAGCGCGGTAGCGCGACCATCCATGGCTGGGAATGGTGGGGGTTCGATACAGAAGCGAAGTTGACTGAGTTCAAAGCTGCTTGGCCGAAGCCCGCTGACATTCCCGAGCAAGATGAAAACTAGGGAGCGACCATGCGCGTCAGAACGATGGACGATAGTCAGCGAGGAAACGGTTTCACCACTGCGCAGATGAAGCGTGCGCCGCTTGGCTCTTTGTATGTATGGCCGGTTAGCGGTTCGATCAATTACGCGAAGGCGTTAGCTCACGAGTTGGGACGCGACGATCTGGAAATCGTTTCGCCGTCCGTCTTAGACCGAAAGGCGGAGCGGCTGCGCGGTCGACGACTGACGGGTCTAGTGCTCGATCATGCGTGCGAGCCGACAGCAGAGGAATACGACGTGCTGCGCGAAATTCGCGCTTGCTGCATCAAATAGTGAGGAGCCGTTGTGAGCGATTGGACGCCACCCGAACTCGATAACCAGGGCCGGTTCACAGTCGGCGACTGGCAACCTGTGCGCGATGCCGTCGAGGCTGCTTACGTGGCAATGGGCACACCTCGGCAGGGCGACATCCCACAGCGCGAATGGAACCTTGCAGTGCTGGTGATGAGCTACGCGCGATATCTAGCCATGCCGACTTGCAGTCACTGCCGGAAACGCATTCAGCCGCACGACACCATTCGGTGCCTGGACTGCAAGGCGCCGCTTTGCGAGCAATGCGCACCGCAACATTTCTGGCCGAATGGTCGGCCAGCAAAGACCCATACATAGGAGGAGAGAAGCGTGACCCGAGACGAGATCGAGGCTTATCTGGTCGCCGAACTGCGGCTGCGGTCGCAGCAGCTTACGGGTCCGCCGACGGCGGCGGACATCAAGTCCATGTTGCAGGAGATCGTAACGTCTAACTTCACGCAGGAGATCAAGGTGAGCATTGACCCGAACAACCCGAACGCGCTGCTGATCGAGGCAGCAGACGACGCGATGGGTGAATGACAAGCATAAGGTTGCACATGCCGCTTGGCGGTGTCAAATTTCAGCATGTCAATTTCATGCCAGCAGTCTGGTATTGTTCCCGTTACGGTTGCTACGCGATCATGCGACTTGGAACATCGCACACTTGACTTTAATCCAGCGCTCGCCCAAGAAGTACGGGCTTACGGGCGCGTAGCTCAGCGGTAGAGCACTACCTTGACATGGAAGTATTCAGGCTCTGTTGTGTTTGATTTCATTGGTAAATTCCATTGGTGGAACCGAATGTGCCGAAAATCGGTCGAAATGAAACCGGCGGAACCAACGGCCCAACGCCCCCTCATTCACGCGCGCCTATGCAACTTCACGACCTTGCCGTCAGCCTCACTCATTGCTGATGCAAGTTGAGACGCGGCACCGGCAACAGCGTCGTCGACCTGCGACCGCTCGAGATGACCATAGGTCTCAGCCACGATCCGGATCGTTTTCCACCCGCCAGCCTCCTGAACCATCTTGAGGCTGTGCCCGGCCGCCAGAAGCCGCGCCGCGAACCCGTGACGGCCGATCTCGTGCGGTGACAGATACGGCAGTCCAGCCCGCTTGCAGGCCCTGCGAACCATCTGGATGAGGCTGTGGCGGCTCGAATACGAAAACACCCGGCCGGACTCCTGCTTCCCCATCGCGACCAAAGCATCGAGCACCACGCCGGCCAGTTTGACGCGCCGCGGCTCGCCGTTCTTGGTCTTCGGCAACAGCACGCTGTGGTCGAGCCAGTCGATGTGCGGCCACTCGATCGAGATCGCCTCCTGGTCGCGGGCGCCGGTGAAGGTCATCAGCAGCACCACCGCCTTCTGCTCGAGCGTGGTGAGGCCGGCGTCCAGCAGCTTCAGCACGAACGCATCGGTGGCGTAGTCGGTGACCGATCGTTTCGGCACTTTCGGCTTGTCGAAGATCCTGAGCTCGCACATGTCGGCCTTTGCCGCCTTGCGGATCGCCGCGTGCAGGGGCGTGTAGACCACGCGCACGAGATAAGCGGGTCCGCCCTTGGGGTACAGCCGTCGCGCGGCATCGGCGACCATCGGCGACGTCAGGTCGGCGATCTTGACCAGCCCGAATTCGTCGAGCAGCGGATGCATGAACCGCGCTTCGCCCCCCTGCATCAGGTAGTGGGCAGCAGCCTCGGCGAAGGTGCAGGTGCGCTTTTCTCCGAAGACCTGGCGCTCCGAGAGTTCGAGTTCGAGCTTGGCCTTGATGGTTTCTGCGTGGCTTCGGACGTTAGTCTTCGTGCTTTTTCTAACGCGGACTCCACCGACCGAGCCGGTGATCCAGAAGACCTTTTTCTTGCCCCGCGGTTCGATCTTGAGCACGTCATAGCCTCCAGGATCTTCACGATGTCGGCGCGACGGACCATCATCTGTCTACCGTCGAGGATGTTCAAGCCGGCCGATCGAGCAGCATCCCGAAAGCGCTTCGGCGCCGGCCGACCGACCTCGGGAATGGATTCGAGTGCGTCATCGACGCTGACTACGGCCGAGATGTCGTCACCGGACATGCTGCGCCCTCCTTGCGAAGATGATGGCAAGTGCCGCCACGGCGGCATGCACTGCGACCCAAGGCCAACGCGGCTCGCCACGGAACAGCAGCATCATCGCCTCGCCCGTGGCAGCCCCTGCCGCGAAGTAGTATAGCGGAACGAGCAAGCTACGGCTCATGAATTTGCTCGATTGGCAAGCGCGCTGGCGTGCCAATACATCAAGGCGCGCGCGTCGCTGAGTGCATTGTGCGGTCGTTCTGGGCGAACGTCGCCCGACACGATGAGCCGCATGTCGCAAGGCACCATCCAGTTTCTCTCGTAACTGCCGCCCGACATCGCGCTCATCAGGTGTTTGAAGTCGTCAGGCCAGTCAGCGATGATTTCTTCGCCGCTATGCCGCTCCAGGAACATCCGCAGCCGCATGCGAAATTCTTCGGGCGGTTCCGGCTCGCGATCGAGTAGCGGGATGACGTGTTGAGCGACCCACGGGTGCACGTCGTCAATCAACGGCAACACGCCATAGAATTCGTCGGGCGACTTGTTGCTGACCAACGCCAGTGAGATCAGGTGGCCGCCGTGGCCGTTGAACTCTGTGTCGAGATATAACGTCATGGTGCTGATGCCATGGCAATTGCGCGCTCGACAACCTCGGCGAGTTCATCGCCTTCGGCTTGTGCGAGATTCTTACCGCCAATCTTCGGTTCCTGGATCAAGCATCCCCAGAGCGGCTCGCCTTCCTTCGATCTGCCCTTGCCGATCATCCACCATTGACCTGTCGCGTTCAGCATCGGGATGATGCCTACCTGCGGTATGCGACCCTTCTTGTCGAGGTATGCTGGCCCCAAGTCGTCCAAGACGGTGCCCAGGAACGTAATGGAGTCACCAAATCCGTTGACCATTGCATATTTCGACGACAGTCGCCCTTCCTCCCTCCGCTTGTCGTGCTCCTTGAGCATCCGCCTATAGATTTCAGCGGAGGCTCTTGACATTCCATTGGCCCAGCCAAGTTCGTACCCAGAATTGAAGTCGGCTTCTGATTTCGTCATAGATCAAACAACCTCCTGCCCCTGCATATACTCCACCGCTTGGCGCATCACGTCACGCAGCGCCTCGGCCGGCGATCCGCCGCGCGTGTCACAGTGGAACCCCTCGTCGAACGGTTCTCCTGCCTGAACGCCAATGAGAAGTGAAGCCTGACACCCGTTGCCGTCGACCGCGCATGATGCATGTGCGCCCACGGAACACTGCCCGACCGACCACCAGAAACCAGGTAGAGCAGCTTCGAATTCCGCTACTGCTGCGGCGAAGTCCTGTGTGTTGGTGTTCCAGCCCATCGTTTGTTCCGACACGGGTCAGTCCGCCACGCGCCGCCAGCCCTCTGGGCTGTGCTCGCGCTGCCGGCGAATTTCGTACATGCCGACAGAGAACATGATCGGCTCGTGCGTGTTGTGAGGGCGTAGATGCTTGAGCACAGTCGGACGGGTGACCTTCAGCCAAGCGACCAGCGGATTGTCGCCCTGGAACATCTCGACGTTGGGCGATTTCTTTCGGTCTAGCATCATGACGTGATCGTGGCCGGTTTCCGAATGTGTCACGACGATGCGACCGTCAATGGCGTCCACGGGCTTCGCGCCGTCCGGCAACACTTCGATGCGCCGGATCAGCACGTCGCCCTGTGCGCAGATGTTTTCAAAAGTCTTCATGTCCTGATCTCCGGTTTCTGGAATTCCTTCTGATCGAGCCCCCAAGTCCATGCCTGGGCCTCGATTGCCGATTTCATTGCACGCGGTACGGGCAACGCAAACTCCCGTCCAGTGCCGCACAACACAAGCAAGAAACGCTCCTTGCCGCTGTCCGGCAATGTCACTTCGACCAACTCTCCAACCTGCGGATCGCCGTGCTTGTCGATGGTCTTGGCTTTCAGATCGGCTAGAATGCGATGCCAGCCGACGATTTCGCAGGCTGCGCGACGTTGCTCAATATTAGGCCATGTAAGTGCCGTTTGCGCGGTGAGCGTCTGCCGCTGCTCAATCCACTCCGATGGGATTCGCACGCCATGCCAGCAATGCATGGCGTAACTGCTTGCGAACGCCATCGCTGGGCCGGTATCGCAATGCAGACGGCCGGCATCGTCTCGACGAATAACAGTGTTGCGGCGACTGACGAAGGCCGCGCCAGGATAGGCGTACAGCCAGCCACACGTCCTAGCGTAGGCGATGATAGCGCTCAAGCGTTCGTTGTCGGCTGGTGCGTAAGCGACACCGATCTCTCGCGGGAAGTCGTACAAAGCTATCCAGCCGGAGTCGTGCGCGCCCCAGAGCGACGCAAAGTTATAGGTGGCCCCGAGGTTGTCCCAGAGGTTGTCCCTGAGGTTGTCCCTGAGGTTGTCCCAGAGGTTTGCCCCGAGGTTGTCCCAGAGGTTGTCCCAGAGGTTGTCCCTGAGGTTGTCCCTGAGGTTGTCCCAGAGGTTTGCCCCGAGGTTGTCCCTGAGGTTGGCCCAGAGGTTTGCCCCGAGGTTGTCCCTGAGGTTGTCCCAGAGGTTTGCCCCGAGGTTGTCCCAGAGGTTGTCCCTGAGGTTGTCCCTGAGGTTGTCCCTGAGGTTGTCCCAGAGGTTTGCCCCGAGGTTGTCCCTGAGGTTGTCCCTGAGGTTTGCCTCGAGGTTGTCCCAGAGGTTTGCCCCGAGGTTTGCCCCGAGGTTGTCCCTGAGGTTGTCCCTGAGGTTTGCCTCGAGGTTGTCCCAGAGGTTTGCCCCGAGGTTTGCCCCGAGGTTGTCCCTGAGGTTTGCCTCGAGGTTGTCCCAGAGGTTTGCCCCGAGGTTGTCCCCGAGGTTGTCCCTGAGGTTGGCAAAAACAACGGCGCGAGCGATTATGCTCGTCGCGGGGCAGTCCATCACGAATATCGGCGGGACCGGCTTGCCTATGGTGCGGTACAAATTCGCAACAGCATGGCGCATCTCGTCATCTGACGATTGGTCTGTACGCATCGCCTCGCCAATCCACTCCGCCCGGATTTCCGATATCCGACGCTCTTGTGCGGCTGTCAGCCTAGTGATTTTTTTCATTTAAATGTCCTATCTTCACCTGAATCCTGGATGGGTGATCTCAGTCGCAATCATCTTACTGGTTCATCCGGTCGAGGTCTGCTTGCTTTTCTGCGACTTTCACGCAGGCGCGTTTGAACGCGAGCTTGCCGTCGATTTCCATGCCCTGCTTATCCAGGTCGACGAACTCCTGACCGCCGAGTTCTCGCAGGACTTGTTCGCGGCCAGACGAAAATGCATCGAGTGCTTCATTGCACTCGGCTTCGTACTCCGCGATCATCCGGGTCAACACCTTCACGTCGTCGGCCGATAGAACTCGCCCTTCGCGCCATTGTGAGACGGCAATGGCTGGGATGTCTTCGTAGTTCGGCTCACCCATTGCGAACCCTCAAGTCTCGCAGCACGTCCTGCGCAGCACGATACGCTTCCCTTGCATCCTCGATCGAGCGGACATCCGCCGTGTGATACTTGCGTCCGATCTTCTTCCCGATAGCCGTGTAAAGCGCCTGACGACGTACCTTCCCCGACCGCCACACGGGGTCGATCAGATCGTGGATCAGCATCCGAGCTCGGCGTACCTCCGGCGATGGGATCACTCCGAGCGGTCGTGTCGGCTGGTCGGTCTTGTGGTGCGTGCCGACATGATTGCCGCATGCGTCGCACTTCCATAGCGGCAAGGCGCCAAGGTCGACACGATGCGGGTAAACCTCGACGCCGCTGGTCAGCCGCGCATCGACGTCCGCCTGGCAGGCACAACACCAGATCCGCATGGTCTGATCGCACTTCACTTCTGCATGTCCCGCACAGCCTGCATGCCTTCGCCGATCAGGTCGAGATTATCGGGTGCCTTGCAGGCCTTCAGGGCTTCGAATACGAACGCCAGCGAGGCTTCGTGTGCGATTGTGCACAACAGATGCCGAGCCACGCACTCGTTGACGTTGGTGAGATCGACGCCGGGATTGCAGGTTCCACCCGTGACCTTGGCGATAGACTCCGCATGCTGCTTGGCTTTGTCGATCGTCGAAACGGCGGAATGCATACAGTTCGCAACGATCAAGTCGATTGGTTTGATCACGATCACTTGTGCCCCCTGTGAGCGAGTAGAATTTTCACCATCTTCGGCAGGTCGCCGCTGGCGTTCCACAGATCGGACGCCAGAACGTGGACGTTGGCGACGCCGGACGCAGCCATCATCGACATCTCGTTGCGCGTGCCGGCACGCTCGATCTCTTCGTGATGCTGGCGGCACAGCGGCACGGCGAACTTGTCCGGAGCCCTCAGGCCCGCACCGCGCGTTCCAGGAATGCTTTTCAGGTGGTGCGCCTCACTGGCCGGCACACGAAGGCAGCGCGCGCACGGCATCTTGCGGATCAAAGCGAGGTGACTCTCGCTCATGCCGGGGCGGTCCTTGTGCTTCTCCGAGTTCTTGTGCGGCTTCGGTCCTTCTTCTCGCGCCTTGCGGAAGTTGCCGAGCACTTTCGGGCCGAAATACGTCATCTGATGCCCCTGATTTCCGCGTCCGGGAACGCCTTTCTGAATGCCGCGACGGCTGGGTCGTTGATCGCCTTGTGTGCCAGCCGAAAAGCTTCCTGGTTTGCCTCGATCCATCGCAAGAGATAGATCGAGGCGGCGAGAGACGCAGCCACTTGGTCGCGCTGCTCAGCCGTTGCCTCATCGTGCAGCAAGCGCAGAGTGTCGATCTGGTCTGGTAGAGCGACTTTCATCGTCATTCCTTCGCGGTTCTTGCCGCCCAACGAGCCTTCTCGCTCGCCTTCCACCGCGCCGAGCCGAACGGCATTTCGTCCTTCTTCACCGCTTTGTCGGCGGCGTAGTCATAGACCCAAATCGTCTCGTCGCCGTCGTTGTTTCGAGTGACGATCGAGCCATGCCGCTTGCAAATCTTGGAGAGCCCGCTCATGCTGCAAACTCCAATCGCTCGACGCTGGCGAAGCGGATCAATTCGCGCGCCCATCGCGGCTTGGTTCGTTCCACGTACCGATTCTTGAAGTCGATGACTGGATCGGCGTCCCGGATTGCTGCCACTCTGGCGCGGGTTCGCCCGAGCAGCAGCGGGTGTTGCTCGCCGGCCGGGTAGACACGAATGACGTTGGCGTCCCTGACGACGTCGTGCTCGTCGCCGGCAGCCATTGCCAGCGCCAAGCCGGTCAGTTGGTCAAGGGCTGGCGTCTCGTCGATGTAGAGACACAGATCGGCCAGCCGCTTGCCGCCACGCTCGGCCAGCGTGATCTCCAATTGATGTGCACCAATCCCAGCCAGCGAACCGCCGCGCTCGACGATCAGATCCAGCGCATGCCCTTCGAGGCGGATCGAGTCTCCCTTGACAAATCTGGACACATCGGTTGCCGGCAACACCCGGAGCGCGGTCTTGACCGCGCGTTTGATTACGCGCCTTTGCTTGGCTATCTGCCGTGGCGACAGGCGAAACGCCGCAAGCGGGTCCATTCCGCGAACGAGCCAGAACGCGCGTTCGTTCGCGTCTCTGGCGATCCGGCGCTCCTCTTCGATGCGCTGTCGCCAGCGTGCGATCAGGTCTTCGTCGACGGGCCCATCCGGGGCATCCTTCATGATGCGCGCCGCATCGGCCGCGAAGTCACTGCTCTCCCGCTCCGCCACCACCTTCTGGCGCATGAACTCCGGGCTGTGCAGCTTCGCCCAGACTTTTCGGAATGGCCGTCCATCGCGGTGCAGGCGCACCTTCGGCAACCATGGCTCCAATGCCCCGCCCGTGGTTTGATCCTCGAACGACGTGATTGCGAAGAACCACGCGAGGTCCGATGCCTGCCGGCGGAGCCATCTCACTCGCAGCGCGGCAATCGATCTTCGTTCGTCGTCACCAAAGCTCGCAATCGCCGCGTCGGCCATCGCGTTCAATCGTGCGCCGAACTCTCGCTTGCCAGGCACACTGGCCATTCTCGTGTCGGCGCGACGCAGCTCATAGGTCTCGAGCCCGTCGAACAGAAAGGCTGATTCGCCATGCGTCATCCTCGCCATGATGACGAGATACGTGCCCTCGTCGATCAGCTTGTCGTCGTAGAGCGCGTCCAGGACGACGTAGGCATGCAGGGGCAGTGACAGCAGTTCCACGGCTCAGCCTCCTCGCCGCGGCGCCACGCCAACCGTGTGATTCTGCGCGGCTTCCCTTGGTGTGCGCGCGCGCCGGACCGTGCCGCGGCCCATCGGCTCGGCAGGGGAGGCCACAACTTCACCGAGACCATCGGAGACGAACTTGGCCAGATCGGCATCCGGTATCGAGACCGCTCGCTGCGCCCTTGCCTGCTCGGCGCTCTCGATCTGCATTGGCTTTTTCCGCCTGTCGGGCTTGCCGGCCTTGGTCAGCGGCACGATGAAGAACGAGACGCCAGCCGCCATCTTCTTCTCGATGATCGCCATCATCGCCTCGTCGTTCTCTGGCAGCCAGGAAATCGTAGTGTCTCCTGACTGGTTGAGCATTGTCAGCGTGCGCATTCCGGCCATCCTCGTTGCGGCAACGGCAATCCGTCTAGCAATTTTTTGCTAAATTAGCAACATCCTTCGCAGGATGCGCCAGACTTTCCCAGAACTTTGCCTCAGGCCCGCACAGATCGCGGTCACTTCTTGCCGTGTCGGTAGCGCAGCGGCTTTCCCTAGTGCGGGCCCACACCGACTCATGCTCGCATTGGTTCTTGCGCAGTGCACCAGATGCCCACAGGCAGTCCTGGCACACGCCTTTGCGTGGTTCTTTTTTCCTGCTGGTCATAGCGCGTTCTCCTTGCTTTGTTCGAGCACTTGATAGATCGGCGGCGCCGTACCGTCGCTCGGCCGAGACAACATGATTCGATCCTTGCGCTCGAGTGCGAGCAGGATCTGCGGCGCACTGCCGGTCGGCACGCGAGCCAGCCGAGCGAGCTCCTTCACCGGCAATTGCACAATGCCGTCGCGATCACATGCATGACGAAGAGCTTGCATCATTGCAGCCTGATTGGGCGCGAGTATAGATGCGGTTTCCGGCGTGCCGGGCGGCATCAGTATTTTCGCCGAAACGTGATGTCCGGATTTGATCCAGGCGCCCGCTCCGGTATCGCCCAGGTCGCGCAGGATCGCGACGGCGTTGTGATAGTCCAGTTCGTACCTCTCCTGAACGATCTTAGACGTCACTCCGTTCGGATACATCGTGAACAGATCGCCGATCTCTTGACGAATGCGTTCGGCTATCGCGGAGACTTCTGTGGTGGTCTTTCTCGATTTCTTCGGCGGTCTGTCGACATTGAGTTGCTTTGGAATTTCGACGGGCGGCGGCTCTTCCTGTCGTCTCTCCGTCTGATGGAGTCTGCTCGCAGGAGGGCTTGTGGCAGGACTTCGGGCACGTCATCCGCTCGGGCAGGGTGAGGGTGTAGATCGGCATGCCTTTCCATGCCCCCTTCACCACCACCTTGCCGATCTTGCGGTTGTTGGCACCGGAGATAAACACCCGCGGCGACTGTGATGCATCGACGATGGTAGACTCGAACAGAGGCATGTTCCGGACCATCGCCGGGTGGTCGGGCCGCAATTCCGAAACACTTGCGGGCTCCGCCGCAGGCAATGACTCGAACCGCCGCTGTCGAATGTCAGCCATCTATTGTGCCTCGACTTACGCTGCGTGGATCGACGCGACCGACTGGTTCACCTGCGCGAATGCCGGTGCGCCGAGCCGTTTGCTGACCGACTTCTCGATCTGATCGATGATCTTCTGCCCCTGCCGGAAGGATTCGCGGCCATCTGGGGTGACGGTGATTATCCAGGCCCGGTTGTCGTCGTGCGCGCGCTTGCGCTCGATGTACTCGATCTTGCGCAGGCCGTGCAGGATCGTGGCCATCGTCGACCGGTCGATCCCGGTGTGCTCGGTGAGATCGACGGCGCGCGACAGGCCCTTGGTGATGAGGGCGCGCAACACCACCATGCGTCGACTGGTGAGATTGAGGGGGGCGAGTTTCGAGTCGGCCTCCATATTGAGGCTATTGGTCGCCCGTGTCATGGTTTCGATAAGGCTCATGGTCGTTCTCCTTCGGTTGACTTGGGTCGATTGGAAAGTTCGAGAAGCACTGCCGCGTGGCAAAGATCCGGTTCGCCCGGTGCTGGTAGCGGGCACCAGCAGGCGAGATTCTTGCCGCGAAGTTCGTCAATGCGACTGCGCAAGAGGTAGGCTCGAGTACCAATCTCGGTATCGAGACCCATCATCTCGCGGAAGCACTCGACTGCATCTTGGGCGGTCTGCACCGCGATGTAGTTGCCGCCTATATTTCTGCCCGGCTTGTAATTAGGGACGACAACAAAAGGATTTCCCCAGATACCTGGTCTGGTGACTTTCACCGTGTTGGGCGGCATCTTCCAACCCTTGGTGCGCTTCAACTGGATGCGGACAGGGGTCATCCCACCACCTCGCGCGTCTTGGCGGCCTGTTGGCCGGCGGTGTAGGCTTCGTCGAGGGCGTCGATCACGGCCTCGAAGAGGTTTGCGCGGCTCTCTGCTGGCCAGTCGGCGGTGATGATTATCACCTGCGTTTTCAACCACGCCTCTCGCGGCAGCGGCTTGTAGCCGGGCTGGCAGCGTGGGCTGTCAGGACGGATGCGAGTGGTGCTCATGCCGCTGACTCCTCGATCTTGGCGGCGGTGCCCATCTGGCGTTTGTGTGCCGCTTCCTGATCGGTCAGGGCGCGTCCATCGGCTAAGGTGTTGCTGACGCAGTTGCCGCACATCGTGCAGCAGGTATTTTCCATCGCGCGCGCCGCGATCTTGAGCGGTAGCGGCAGCGCCACGACGTCGAAGATCCAGCCGCAGTCGCGGCAACGAGCGCGAAACATCTGCATCAGTCCGCCTCCTCGTCGACCTCGGGCCGCTTCTCGCGGGCGCCGCTGATCAGAAAATAGGTGTGGGTGGTGTCGGTCAGCGTGAGGATCGGATAGTCGTCTTCAAATGGTGACGACGCTGGCGGTAGGGCGTAGTGGACGAAGGCATAGATCGCAGCGACGAGGCGATCGTCACAGGCCATGTGGAACGTGCGTCCGCCATTGGCATTCGGCGGCTGCGCGGCGTCGTGCGCCCGCACCAGCACCGCGGCGCCGGCCAATTCGATCAGCGAGGCCGCGCGCAGCAGCCTGATATCGGCCGTCGAGGCCTTGGCGAGCCCCTCTCGCTCCAGCGCCATGTTCATCATTGCGGCGTTGAGAGCCAAGGCGCGGGCCGTCTCGGGCGCGACGCTGGCGGGCTCCAGGCAGGCCGGATCGCCGATGAGGGCGACAACCGCGTCGGGCGCATATTCCGTGCTCATGCCTGTGTCCCCCTGTGATGTGACCTGATCCGTCGCACGCGGAGCGCGCGGACGACGTCGCCGGGCGTGCTGGCGCGGGCGGCGGCGATCTCGGCAATGCTGCGGCCGGCGAGGAAGTCGGCGGCGATGACGTCGCCCGGACTCGGACGGCGGCGGGCGAGCCGCCGGCGCGCGCCTTCGACGGCCGCGTGGTCGAGCCCGGTCGCGGCCATCACCTGCTCGGTCGTCCAATCCGGATGAGCGGCCAGCACCCGGCGCGCGGCCAGCGCCTTGCACTTGCCGTCGACCACCAGCACCGGCGGCGCCTTCGGCTGCAGCGGCCGGGCCTGGGCGGCGGCGACGAAGCGGGCGAGGCGCTCGGCGCACTTGCTGGCGGCGCGGACCGCCACCGCCGCGAGCAGGAAGCGGACGCGGTCGTCGTGCAGAATGCCGTCGATGCGCAGCGCGCCGTAGCGGACGGACGCCTGATCGCGCTCGAGCCCGCGACCGACGGCGGTGAGGCGATGCCCGAATTGTCGCAGGGCGACGTGCATGGCGACATGGCGGGCGAGCACCAAGTCGCCGCCCCGGCGCGTTGAAAGTATGTCGCGAACCGCCAGATACATCACCTCGCCGGCGGCAGCCAGAATGTCGGCGATGCTGGGCCGCACGCCGCTAGGAGCCGAAGCGAGCTCGATTGGCTGCGCCTGCGACTGCAGATGCTTGATGGCAAGATCAACGACCGGAGGTAAATCGCGACGTTGAGCGGGGGCGATGCGCGACATCAAGCGTCCTCCGCCCCGGCTGTCTCGGGTGGGTCGAGATAGGCGATGAGGTTTTTCGAGGAGATCCACGCGCGCATGCCGCATGTCAGCGTCTTCGTCCACTGCCGCTCGGTATCATCCCAGGTAAATCCGGCGAGCTTTGCTCGCGCAGCAAGAGAAGAATCCTGCGGCTTCGTCGCTGGTTTCAGGCTCACTGCCATCTCCTATTGCAATATGTGACGATGCGCTGACGCGTTGTCGTTGCTTGAGCCGAGATGACCGAGCAGGGATCGATTTATCGATGCCGCTTGTATCGACCGGTTGCGCCAGTAGTCCCTGTCCCGTCGCAAGTGCATGCCGATGAAGACCAGGACCAGGATGACGACGAAGAAGAACAACTCGACTTCTGCCATTCGCTCGCAAACTCCGAGTGCTGACATCAGACCACCTCCAGGCTTTCGAACTCCATCAGTCGGTAGAAGGAGTTGAGCGTTGCTGTGTTGGTCGGTCGGTGTGCGAACAGGTTCAGGGATTGGACCACCGGCACATCGGTCTTGAGCGCCGTCAATTGCCGCGAGATGTGGGCCAGATGCTCCATTTCACGCAGCTTCGTGCGCACGCCCGGCTCGCGGATGCGGTCGATGTTGTCGATCACGCCGTCGAATGAGCCCCATTGAGTGATGAGCTTGGCTGCTGTTTTCTGGCCGATTCCTGGAACCCCAGGAACCCCGTCGGTGCTGTCGCCCATCAGCGACTGGACGTCCCACGCCCGTTCGGGTGGGACTCCGAATTTGCGGACCACGTCTGCAACCGTCACCGGCTGGGATTTCATCGGGTCCCACTGCGTGATCCCGCCGCGGATCAACTGGTGCATGTCCTTGTCGGCCGACACGATCGTGACCGATGCGCCCTGCTGATCGGCTTCATGGGCGTAGGTCGCAATCAGATCGTCAGCCTCGTAGCCCTCCAATTCAGAAACCACGATGCCGAATGCGCCAACGGCGTCGCGGATCAATTGCAGCTGCGAGCGAAGCTCGTCCGGCGTCGCCTTTCGGTTGGACTTGTATTCGGGATAGATGTCGTGGCGCCACGAGCGCCGCGACTTGTCCATCACCACCGCGACATGCGTCATGTCGTCGAAGGTCCGCTTCAGGCCGGCGAGCATCTTGCAGAACCCGAACACGGCGCCGGTGGGCGCGTTGTCGGAAGGTCGGACGAGCGGCGGCAGGGCGTAGAAAGCCCGAAACACGAATCCCGATCCGTCGATCAGCACAAGGTGGTCGAATGGTGTCATGCCGCAGGCCTCCGGAACTTCGCACGCGCGAGTTTCACGGCGTCACTCAGTTGACGTCCGCGCAGTTGATCGAGTTTGTTGATCAGTCCCTGATGCTCGTCGATCAGGCTCATGATCGCTTGATCTGACCGCGCCCTGGTAATGTCGGCTTTGAGATCATGCAGCAGGATGTCGATGTCATCACTGCCGGTGTCCGCTTTGCTGTCCGCTTCCACGGGCCCGGTTCCGTTCGATGAAACCTGTGGTTCCGCCTTGGTTTCAGGGGCTGAATTGTCCGGTTTTTCGACCGCTTCCGCCGCTTTCACGGGCGCTCGCGCGGGCGGTGGAGGCGGTCCCCTTCTGGTCGCTGGCTTGCTGGCCGTGGCGGCGCGGTCGCCGGGAAAGTCGTCATCCGGTGCGGCCTTCGGAACCATTTCTTGTGCGACGGGTTCATCCTGCTTCGCTGGCTGCGACGCCGCGGCGGGCTTGGGTTCGGATCGACGCACGATCCCGAACACTTCCTCGACCGTCGCTTCCTCGTTCTTGATCGCGGTGAACATGCCGCGCAAGGTCACGATTGAGCGATGCTTGATATCGTCGATCTTCTCGACGCCGAGCGCGGCGCAGACCATCTGCGGCGTGACGTTCCATTCCGCGAAGGCTTCGATGGATTTTCGCCGGGTCTCGTCGAGATTGCGAATGTCGCCGGCCACGCGCTTGAACGCGGAGTCGTAGGCGTGCCCCCAGATCGGTCGCGGAATTCCACCCAATACCGCGTTGCGCTTGGCGATCGCGGCAGCGGCATTCGTGGTCATGTTGATCATGTCGTCGTTGTAGATCGCGCCGTTGCTGCGCATGATCGGCCGACGGATCGGCGCGGCGTTGGCGTGGTTGGTCTCGAGATCGAGGAAGACGCCTTCGACCTCGACGTACTTGAGTGTGCGATTGATCTCCGTCACCCGCGCGAATGTCCGGCAGTTGCCCCATTGACTGACGATGATCTCGGCGAACCTGATCGACGGCCCGACGAGTTCCTTGCCGCCACGAGGCAGTGCGAAGATGCAATCCGCCGCCGCTTCGTTGCTCACCGTGGCGAGTGTCGCCATGTTGGCGATCGCCCGCTTGACGTCGCGTGGGTAGGCCCGAGCCGTTGCGATCTGCTGGTCGATCTCGGCTCGCATCATCACGTGCGCCGTAGCTTGAGGTATGAGGGCTCTGTCGTCACTCATGGCTTGTCGGCTCCGGATTTGGGCGGGGATTGGATCTTGGTGGCGCGGGTCTTTGCGACGATCGCCTCGGTGGTGACGCAGGACAGGCCCGTGCTTTTCGCGATCTGCACGTAGTCGTGACCGGCGCGCGCCATGTTCATGGCGATCGTCAAGAGTGGCGGGCTGATCATTGCGCCACCACGCCCGGCAGCGAGCCGCCTGCCTTGATGATTTTCTGCGCGGCCTTGTCGATTGCGGCTTTGACGTCGAGGTTGTTCGCCGCAATTAACGCCGTCGCCGCTGCGACATAGTCGGTGACGACGGCCGTCTTGGCAGCAGCCTTCACACCGATCTTCGCCGCACGCGCGCCACCGAACGAAACTTTCACCTCAGGCACCACCACTGGCACGATCACTTCCGGCTCCGGTTCTGGCGTGGCAGGGGGTGGCGCTTCGTCGAACATCGACGGCTCGTCGGAATTGGCAGCGGATGCCGCCGCCCGTGCTTCAGTTTCCTGCCGCTCGCGCTCTTCGCGCTCGGCCTTCTGCTTCGCGCGCAGCGCTTCGGCTTCGGCGATCGCCTTGTCTTGCGCGATCTTCTGCAATCGCGCGCGCTCGGCGGCGGCGATCTTCTGATAGAAGTCGGAGAGGCGCTTTTTCAGATCGGCCGCGGCGCCCTTGACGGGCCGCCAGCGCTCGTCGATTTCCTGCGACTTGATCCGGATCGGCTCCTTCTCCGCGTCGAAGGCGTCGACGACTTCTTTCTCCAGCGCACGAAGGTCTGGAATCCAATTGGCCGCCTGATTGCAATCGCGCTCGCCACCCTTCGACTGGGCGATCCAGTCGGCGACACGGGCCGTCTCTTCTGTGACGCGACGAGAGAGTTCCGTGATGCGATCCTCGATCGGCGGCTGGTTGTGCCCGATCAGCCCGAAGTCATCGGGCTCCTGAGAAGAGTGAGCGACCGCCGCAACGGCGTCGTCCGGCCAGACTCCATCCGCAAGGGCTGCCAGATAGTCTTCGTGTGAGACGGGATGCTTGCATGCCCACAGCCACAATCGGCGGTTCTCTTTCTCGTCGTCGATGACATCGCCGGCGTCCGTCTGGCTGCAAACGACACCGTCTTCATCGATCCAGAAGGCGATCGGCACCATCGGCGCCCCCTCGTCGCGCCGATAGCGGAAGAAGCCGCACTCCGGGTGCTCGGTCACAGGGATGCGCCCGTTCGGATCAGAGAGTTTCGCGCGCCAGTAGGCGTACCCATCATCTATTTCGACCGTGCTCATGCCGCGCTCCCTGCCATGTGGGACTTGATCGAGCGGCGATATTTCGCCGCGAAATAGAGCGCTGTGCCGTTGCCTGCTGCTCGGGCAGCCGCCTCGAATTCGAGGACGGCCAGAAGCCGAGGATCGCGCTCGATCATGAGCGCATCGCTGTCGTTGCGGTCGGCAAGCCCATGCATGCCCTGAGCCCGCATTTCTCGAGCCGCCGCTCTCAACTCGGCCGGCTTCATTGTTTCGGCGAGGCTACGGGCGCGACCATCGAGATCGGACTGCCATTGGATAAATTCAGGTCTCATGGTGTACCTATTTGCTAAATGAGCAAGATCAGGAGCACGCGCCCTCACTCGTGCTCCTGACCAGTCATCCGCCTACCCCGCCGGATGACCACTGGCCGCGTGACCAGCAACGAGACAATTGCGCATATAGCAAACTACGTCAACAATTTTTTGCACAAAAAAACAAGAATTGGATTTGTGGGCGCACGATGACGTGCTCGATCCAACACTTATCCACAGCAATTGGAGGGGAAGATTGCGGGGCTAAACGGGGCTCTGCCGGAAGACGCCAACGAGCAAGCCGACGATCGCGCAGTGATGATCTGGGTGCAAATCGATGCCTTTTGCCGCACCCACGTCGACCACCAGCGACACTCTGTTGCCGTTCAATGAGATGCGGCGGAGCGAGTTTTCCTCGAGCCCCCCATTGGTGCGACGGACATGCACCACATCGCCGTCCCGCGGGGAGGGGCGAAGCTCCTTGTACGGGACGAAAACGCAGTAGTCGCCAGCCGGCACGTCCCGGATGGTTTGAGTCTGGACGATCCGGCTATATTGCCGGAATTCGGCCAGATCAGGTGCTGGTACGGCTGGGACCATATGCTGCCGATCGGCCGTCGCAGTGTCTGCGCCCTTTTCGTACCATGCCCCCACCGCCAGAACTCCCTCAAATACAGCTCGGCTCGGAACGACACGGCTTCCCAGCGTGTCGCCCGGCAGAGGAATACCCAGATAACTGGATATCTTCGGTAGCAGATCCGAGGGAATTGACTGAGGATTTTCCGCACGTAACATCTTGGTCACAGCGCTCGGCTCCTTGCCGAGATGACGCGCCAAGCCGCTACGTGTTTTCCCCTCCGGCTTCAGCCGGTTGAGCGCATCGATCAGCCATAGACGATATGGGTCCATGGCCGCTCGATATCTCAACCAATCCCCTTTTGCCTATCGCTACTCTAGCAAACGGTAGGGTTGGGCGAAAGAGACAGACCTTGACATTTTTTGCTCCTGAGGCAATCCTGCCATGTATGAGTGACCGTGGCCAATATCTCGAACCTGCCCGCACCGTCCTTCGCATTCTCGCGAAGGCGGCCGAAACCGTTGAAACCGAGGGGGTCGGGCGACCGATGACCGAACTCGGCGCCGGCGTGAAACTCGCGCAGCGGATCACCGGCCGGGACGTGTCTTTGATCTACAAGTGGCTCTACCCGCGCGCGCGGGGTGGTCGAGATGGCCGGATTCCCGACGAGGACGCGGAAAAGATCCTGGCTTACGCCAGAAAGCACCACATTCCGTTGACAGCGGATCATTTTTTTCGCTCGCAGTTGCGAGCCGGTTAGCCGGACCAGTCGTCCAGGCCGAGTTACGTCGCGTAGCGTCCAGACATCATCAGACTGCGGGTAACAGAGCGCATGGCTGCGACTTTGTTCGGGTGGGTTCCCCCGTGGGCGCCCGCAGCCTCGTGATGTCAACAGAGGGCCGACGACGGCATCGACGCCACCAGTGCGTCGCTGGAGTTGCCGAATCGGCAAAGGGGGTAGAGGTGCTGATCTCAGCGATTTGGGCGCGTTTGTTCGCGCCGCGAACCGGTCGAAACGGGGCGAGTGCTTGGGGGCGCTCGACCCTTTCGAGGGAGGGTGAGGCCGTGATCGCGGCGTCGCCCTCCCTTCCTGCGCTCGCCACATGGAATGGCCACTTCGTCTGGCCCGAAGACCCTGACGAAGTTCCGCTGTGGCGGCTGGCGCAGGAGGCACGGGCGGCGGATTTGGGGATCAAACTTCCCGAATCGCGCACGCGACGTCAGCACGACGCAAATCTGGCGCTGGTGGAGTCCAATCTGATCGGCCGCCCAGCGTCCGCGCCGGCCGTGGAGATTGACCCGCTGCGCACGTTGCAGCCGCATGACGCGGCCGAGACGTTCGTCGCCGATCTCGTGGCACTCGGCGAGCATGGTCCACACGACGACGCACAACTGCGCGCGCTTTATGCGGACCACTGCACACGCTACCGCCTGGTTCCGACCGCCGAGAACATGCTGCGCGACGCCATGCGCGTGTTGCCCGGGGTGTTCAAGGAGCAGGTTGACGGCAAGACGGCGGCCGGCAAGCGTCAGCGCAAGTTCGTCTGGCTGATCGCGACGCCCGAGGCTGAGCAGGACGAACTGCTCGAGGTGGCGGCATGAAGCCCGAAATCCTGCCGGCGGCCGTGGTGCGCGCCAATGAAATCCATCGGCGGCAACCGCGCGTGCGGCGCGTTGCCGAGATCGTCGAACTCACTGCCGTCTGTTCGACTGTGAAGTCTCGACATGTGGCTCGCAAGGTGCGTGACGGGCTGGTGCTGCGCGGAATCGTCAGGCCCTGAAAGCAAAGGGCCCGCTGTCGGCCAAGACAGCGAGCCCAGATTGAGGTGGTCCGCCGACGTTACGAGCGTCCGGACCTGGATCGATAAACCCGAGGTATCGATGCAATATCTAGTAGCACGGCACTGTGACGCCATCAAGGCACAACATGTGGGCAACCCCTGGAAATCATGGGGTGCCGCGGCTTTCCCATCAAGTTGGGGGCTGTGATGCCGAACGTCGAAAAGATCCATTTTCCGCGTAGTATTCGAATGCATCCGGTTGTTGGGTTCTTCCGCCACATCAAGGCGAACTCCAGCAATCGAAATGCGATATCGCCCTTCTGCGCGTTCCAAGAACTTTGCTTCGCCAGCATCACAGAGATCAGCGTGCCTGGCGCTGATGGCTCGTGGATGACGGTCGGGCTGGCACCTGGCGCTCGGCTGCAAGTGGATCTTGGTGAGTGCTGGAATTGGCATGGCAGGGACGTGAAGCAGTTCGCACTTGATCTTCACAGCCACAATTTAATCGACTGCGGCCTGCGCGATGCGATGCTGTCGACGATTCGGAACCGCTCCAAAAAGCGAACCCTGATTCCGAGTTCTCAACGTGATGCGGTCCTCGCCAAGACGTCCGGGCGCTGCGCCTACTGCTGGGTTAAGCTGACGACCAAAAGCGGGTTGCCACACAGCTTCCACGCTGACCATGTTCTGCCGGTAAATTCTGGCGGGCCAGATGATATCGCCAATCTGATCCCTTCATGCGCCAAGTGCAATGGCGCGAAGTCCGCGAAATCGCTCGCATCGTTTCTTGGATGGAGCGACGACGATGAATGAGGACACCGCCAAGCTCGCCAGCATGCTGCTCGATACCGGCGTCGCCGTGTCGAAACGTCAGGCATTCAACATGGCGGCGATCATCGTCGAACCCGGTCTCTCCGAGACCGCTCGCGACAGCCTCCTGATGATCGCTCGCCGGGTCGGAGCCGAATTCGAGCCGGCATTCGTCACCCAGCACCAGATCGAGCAGGCGGTCGCCGACGTGCTCGCTGCTCGGCGCAAGATCGCGATGTCCCTTCTTCCGACGGAAGGAGGCACGCCATGAATGGCGGCATGACCTACGTCAACTTCTTTCCAAATGACTGGGGTGGAGCGACACGCGGCTTTCTGAGCCTCGAAGAAGAGGGCCTTTATATTCGCTGCTGCAGCTACATGTGGGACCGCGGCGAGCCCATCCCTGGCAATGACAACTTGGCGGCCAAGCTGCTCCAAGTGCAGGTCCAGAAGTACATCAAGGTGATGGCGGCCCTGATCGAAAAGGGCAAGATGATTCGCGGCCAAGGCGTCGTGTTCAACACACGCGTGATGGAGGATATCGAGCGCTATCGTCTCGAGCAATCCGAGCGATCGGACCGCGCCAAGAAGGGTCATCAGACCCGCGTGTTGTCGATGCAAAAGACCACCGAGTTGCATGAGGAAATCACGCGGTTGCGTGCACACATCGAGCGCATCGAACGGCGGTCTCATGCTGACCACCCCCCCACCGACCTGGGGGGGGTACCCCCCCACCAACCTGGGGGGGGTAGCCTGGGGGGTCACTCGGGGGGTACCCCTCTAGGTCATCAGGAAAAAGACAATAAAATCAATGGCGAAATTCTGAACCAGCAGAGCACCACCCTTCACATACCACTACCACTACCATTACCAGTTAAGGAAGAAAGTAAGAAAGAGAAGAAAGAATCACCCCCACACACCACCCGTATGCCGCGAGCGCCTGAGCCAGAATTGGCGCCCGTGGGTGTGGGTGTGTGTCGTCCGGGTGAGCAGGAAGTTTCCCCTGGCCTGTTCGTGAACTGCGACACGGTGCGTCATGCCGAATTCGCGATCTCGATCGCCGGCATCGCCATGCAGCTCGCCACCGCCAACACCGGACTGTCGAAGAACGAAGCCACCGAGGTCGCTCGCGAGTCCTCGGTCGCGCATGCCCTGCAATGGGCCGCCGAGATCGCGGCTGGCCGTTCGGCGCGCTCCGTCGTGCCGTCACACCCCGCCAATTTCATCCGCGGCGCCATCATCGCGCAGCGCAACAAGGACGCGGCGCATCGCAACTCGATGAGCCGGCCGGCGGGCGCTGGCCGCGGCCGACAGTCAGGCCCATCGAAGCCGACCAGAAGCGAGATTTTCGACGCCGTCGCCGAACTCGAAAGCGAAGAAGTTCAGTCATCCCAGTCGAGGAGGTTCCCGTGAGCAATATCGCGCCGTTCAAGCCGCAGACCGCAGTCGCACCGGCATTGCCAGCCGTATCGGCCATGAAAATGGTCGCCGTGGTGGCGGCAGAGCTTCCTCCGACCCTGCGTGAGGGGCAGACCATCAAGGCATGGCTCGAGGAAACTCACACGTTCGTCGGCGCGCATCCGGAAGTGGTGCTGGCCAACGCGCTCGAGGCGATCCGCTCCACATTCGTGTTTTCGCCGAAGAAGGCGGAGTTGATCGACGCCATCCTCAAGGCCTACCAGCGCCTGGGCGTGGTGCTGTCCGACGATGCCAAACGCCACCTGTCGTACCGCCAGAAGATGCCTGAGCGATACACCCTGAATGCCAACGGCGAGAAGCGCTATGCCGAGGACACCAAGGTGGTCCTGGTCGGGTATTTCGTGGTGCATGGACCGCAGGCGAACCTGATCCTGGATCATACGCCGGGGGCCATCGTCGACGATTTCGAGAAGTCGATTTCGCCGGTCAGCGCCGCATTCGCCGGCCGCGAAAAGGTCGCTGGCGGCGATGTGCTCGAACGGTTCAAGACCGAAGTGAAGATCCAATGCGCCTATCGGCTGCATGGGACGCCTGCCGACAACTGCGGCGGCCAGGTCGCGATGCTGCCGGCGGGCAGCAAGATGGCGCCGCTGTCGTCGATCTGGGTGGCTCTGTCCGAGGACTTCGTCAACCGCATGCGCGACGCCTACCCCTATGCCCGGGTGCGGAACAACCCGGCCAGTTGGTCGGAGGGCATGAAGGACGCGTTCTGGCGCGTGGTGCTGGGCCTCGACCCGTCCCTCTACGGCCAGGGCATGCAATCGCTCGCCGAGCAGAAGATCGAGGCGGCGATGGTCGATCTCAACCGCGAAGGCCAGATCGAGATCAAACGCTCCCTGTCGATCGATCATCGCGAGTGCGTCAACAACCGCACCGCCATCGCGCTCGCTCGGCAGCGACTCGATGCTGGCGAGACCGTCATCGACCGGGTCACGATCAACGGCGAAACCATCCGCCTCGAATCGATCGAGCACTGTGACGCCGCTGGTCGCAAGCTCGAGACCTTCGCCGGCAAGATCGAAAGCAAGCTGGCCGAAATGCCGGCATGAACGACAGCGCGTGCGAGCGTTTCGATAGGAATGGACGGGGATGGCCTGGAAAGAAGAGCACAAAGAGCGGGCCGAGAGTCTGGCGGCCCAAGGCCTGTCGGCCTCTCGCGTGGCGCTGAAGTTGAATGCCGAATTCGGGACCAGCTATTCCCGCAACGCCATCATCGGCGTCATCGCGCGCCGCGGCAATGTGCGCCTCGGATCGAACGAGGGGCAATCGAAGAAGCGGGTCGAGAACCGTCTGCGCAACGCAGCGGTCCGCAAGAAAAAGCCGGTGTTCGGGTTCGGATCAGCCAAGTCGTCACCGATTGCGAAGCCACCGATGCCGCTGCCTGTCGAAGAGCCGCCGCCATCGAAGCGGTACACGCTGTTCGAACGGCCAGCGAGCGGGTGCAAGTGGTTCTATGGCGATCCCTTGGATAGCCCTCGGGGCTACTGCACGGCGACGAGTGTGCCGGGACTGCCCTACTGCGAGTTTCACGTTCAGAAGGCCTATCAGGTTCGTCCGATGAAACGGGTGACGGCAGTGGGTGACAAGTTCGTGGAACCGGATGCCGCTCCGGTTCCGAAGGAATTCCAGGAGGTGGAACCGTGAGGAACATGCGCAGACTGATCGAACAGGTGATGCTGGTGGCGGGGTTCGCGTTCCTGGTTGCCATTGCGATGGGGCAGGTGTCGGCGAAAGCGGAGTGGATGCTGTGAAAATCGTTCCAAAATCGACGTCGCAGTCGTTCTTCGAGCACGTGAAGAAGCTCGAAGCGTTGGCGGGCCGGGACAGCAATGCCGAAGCCGTGCTCGACGCCCGCCGCAGCCTTGCCTGCATGTCGCTGTTGGCCGCGGGCTGGCGCTATGGCGATCCTGATCCACCAGACGGCGGGCCGGATGATGACGATGGCGAACCGGTTCCGGTCGACGCGCGATACGAGTTGGTTGGAGTACTGTTTGCGAGGGCTGCGTGAAATATCTCTCGGTATGCTCTGGAATCGAGGCTGCGACTGTCGCTTTGTGCGGCAAGTGCGGCGAGCCGCGCATCGCCGACAAACTGAAGCGCGACAAACTGAGGAAGCACGGCAAGGCTGATTGGTGCGGTCGTTGCTACTCGCGGCACGCTTACAAGATTCGAAATGGGCGAGTAGCAAGCAGCACCAAGCGCAAATGGAACGTCAAGGCCAGATACGGGGTCACGCCGCAGGACGTCGAGGAAATGGTCGCCGCCCAAAAAGGCACGTGCGCAATCTGCACAACCGAACTTGGGAACTATCATATTGATCATTGCCACGCGACTGGCGCCGTTCGCGGTTTGCTGTGCAGCTTTTGCAACCGTAGCCTGAAGATTGTCGAAGACGACCGGCTCCATAAAGCTGCCGTTGCCTATCTCAGGAGAGAAAAATGAAATTTCTCTCCATGTTTTCAGGGATCGAGGCAGCCAGCGTAGCGTGGAAGACGCTCGGTTGGAAAGCTGCGGCTGTGTGTGAAATCGACAAGTTCGCGTCGGCTGTCTTGGCGCACCATTATCCTGACGTGCCGAACCTTGGCGACGTGGAAAAGGCGGACTTCGATGCAATTGGAACTGTTGACCTCATCGTCTTCGGCAGCCCCTGCCAAAGCTATTCGGTCGCCGGAAAGCGTCTCGGTCTGGATGACCCGCGTGGCAACCTGGCACTCGTCGGCGGTCAGGTTGTTTATCGAAAACGCCCCCGTTGGTTCCTCTTTGAAAACGTCCCTGGCCTCCTCTCGTCTGATTCTGGATGGGACTTCGGGACGCTCCTTGCCGCCTTCGCTGGCTACCCACCCGGATCTGTTTTCGAGCCCCCCAGAGACGGATGGAAAAACAGCGGGGTTGTCCGGCAAGCCGCCAAGGATGGATACGGACTTGCATGGCGCGTGCTCGACGCACAGTACGTCCGAGTGGACGGGTTTGGACGGGCTGTCCCTCAACGACGAAGGCGTGTGTTCGTTGTCGGATGTCTTGGAGACTGGCGACGTGCCGCAGCGGTATTATTTGAGCGCGAAAGCCTGCAAGGGAATCCTCCGCCGCGCCGAGAAGCGGGGAAAGTCGTTGCCGGTACTCTTGCGGCGCGCACTGGAGGCGGTGGCTACCCGGATGGAGGGGACGGACGTCACGACCAGTTGATCGCGTTCGGTGGCAACAACCAGTCGGGCCCGATCGACGTTGCCACTGCTTGCAGGGCGAAAGGTGGCTCTGGTCATGGTGATTTCGAGTCCGAGATACAAGTGGCGCACTCACTTCGCGGAGGCGGCTTCGATGCGTCTGAGGATGGCACGGGGCGAGGCACACCAATCGTGCCGGTGCAGAGCCGGCATAGCTGCCACTGGAATGGCGGGCCGCATCCGCCGCTGTCACAGTCGAGCCAGACGCGCATGGGCGGCATTGGCGGCTCCAATCAGGAACTGTTCGAGCAAGGTGGTGCCGGGCTCGTCTGGGCGCCGACCTGTTTCGACGAGACTCAGATCACCAGCGCCACCAACCGCTGCCAGCCGGCGCCGGGCGATCCATCGCATCCGCTTGCGGCTGGAGCTCGACCGCCGACCATCGCATTTCATGCGCGACAAGATCCTGACAGCGGGCCCGTCACGCATCCGCTCGATACCGACGGGTCCAGTGTCGGGATCTTCCACAATTGGCGGGTGCGCCGACTGACTCCGGTCGAATGTGAAAAACTGCAGGGATTTCCTCGTGGGTACACAGACATCCCCTGGCGCAAGAAGAACTGGACTCCGGACGGGCCGCGGTATCGGGCATTGGGCAACTCGATGGCCGTGAATTGCATGCGCTGGATCGGCCAGAGGATCGCCGAGGTGGACAGGATATGACAATGACGGACATCTGGGCGGACGCCCGCTACGAAGTCGCCGCGAACAAGCCGATGGTCATCGACGGCTTCGCCTATCGCGGACTCGGCATGCACCTCGTCAGGCAGGGGCAGATGTTCCTCAGTGTCCCGATGTGGTGTCTCACACACCTGGGGTCTGGGCATGGGCTTTGCCTCATCGCCGGGCACACTCGGGAGGCCTTCGGCATCGCGACCGAGATCGCCGAGTGCGGGGACTGGGACTTCACCGGACTGCAAGGGTGGGAGAATCGCGATCCGCAGTTGGCGGACAAGTTCCGAATCGTCGTCACCCGGCACCAGGACCGCATTCGTGGGTTCGCGCACGAGTCGGATCACGACATGGCGAGGAAGATCGGATACCGCCGCATGTAGAACGGACAGGGAATTGTGTCACTCGGTCGTGCAAGTGTTGCGCGGCGGCACCGAAATCGACGTGAAGCAATTTGCTAAACGAGAAAGACAGTGGTAGGCGAAAAAGACAAGACTCTCGTGAGGCCCGGTCTTAGCTCAGCCGGTGCTTGTTCCGCGTTGGATGGTCTCCTGCAGGAGACCGCGTATCGAGCTTCAATCCAACCGGGAGATCCCAAATGAAGTTTCTTTCACGAACGGCCGCGCTTGCGGTGGTTGCGATGCTGGCGTCGCCGGCCTTCGCTGCCGACCTCGGCGGAAATTGCTGTGCAGATCTCGAGGAGCGCGTTGCCGAACTCGAAGCGACCACGGCCCGCAAGGGCGGGCGCAAGATGTCGCTCACCGTCAAGGGGCAGGTCAACCAGGCGATCCTGTGGGTCGACGGCCCTGGTGGCAGCAACACGACGGCGACCAACAACCCGAATTCGCAGTCGCGATTCGGGTTCGTTGGTGAAGCCAAGATCGGCGCCGGCCTGTCGGCGGGCTATCTGCTCGAAATCGGCACCGCTGCGGCAAGCGACACGGGCGCTACCGGCTACGCCCTCGGCGTTCGGCATTCGGCGTGGTGGCTGAAGAGCGAGACGCTCGGCGCCGTGTGGCTCGGCAAGACCTCGACCGCGACCGACGGCATCGCCGAAATCGACCTTTCGAATGCCAGCGTCGCATCGACGCGACTGTCGCTCGAGCCGCTGTCCAGCACGTATTTCGGCGGTGCGAACCTGCCCTTCGACGGCAATCGCGAGGAGGTTCTGAAGTACGTCTCGCCGACGCTCTCGGGCTTCAGCGCCTCCGTCGCCTGGTACGCCAACAAGAACGACGCCTGGGACGCCGCGCTGCGCTATGCGGGCGAGTTCTCCGAGATCCGCCTCGCCGGCGGCATCGGCTACCGCAAGGAGGACGATCTCGCGTCTCCCGGCGGCAAGAGCGGCACGGTCAATGCGTCGGGATCGATCATGCACGTCACCACCGGTCTGTTCGCCAACGTCTCCTATGGCGACATGAAGGGCGCGACGGCATCGACCACCATTCCGCTCGCCGACATCAAGGCGCTGCATCTGCAGGCCGGCGTCGAGCGCAAGTGGTTCGATCTCGGCAAGACGACGTTCTACGGCGAGTGGGCGCAACTGAAGTCGAAGACGTCCAGTGACGACACCACGCTCATGGGCTTCGGTCTGGTGCAGAGCATCGATGCGGCGGCGATGGACCTCTACGTCGGCTATCGCAACTACGACATCGACAACGTGCAGTCGGTCGTGGCCGGCGGCGTCATTCGGTTCTGATCGACATTGCGTGAGTGGCCTGACCTGCTCACGTGATCAGACATGAGGGGCTGTGCGTTGTTCGCGCGGCATCCCTCATGTTCTGCATCAAGACGTTTCTGGTTTAGAAATTTTCTCGCGGTTCGTGACGCTTTTATTTGCTAAACGAGCAAAGTATGTGATACTGGATTTCGACGCAGACCGTGGGGCACGAGCGGTGACTGAAGCTGTCCAGCTAGACATCGAAGAAGCCGCCAAAGCGGCCACACCGACGATCTCATCGTTCCTTGATGGCCGCGTTGTGCTGCATGGCGGCGACTGCATCGACGTGCTCGCGCGATTGCCTGAGAACAGCGTCGGCTCGATCGTTTGCGACCCTCCGTATCATCTTCACTCGATCGTCAAGCGGTTTGCAAAAACCGGGCGCACGGAGTCAACCACGTCGAAGTCAGGCCCGCATCAGCGCACTGCAACCGGCTTTATGGGCAAGCAGTGGGACGGTGGCGACATCGCCTTCAAGGTCGAGACGTGGGCGGCCTGCCTGCGTGTGCTCAAGCCCGGCGGCTACATCCTTGCATTCTCGTCAACCCGCACGTTTGGCCGCATGTCCGTTGCTATCGAGGACGCAGGGTTCATCACGCACCCGATGTGCGTGTGGGCGTTCGGGCAAGGCTTCCCCAAGGCTCACAAGGTTGCCGACCCGGCGTGGCAGGGATGGGCATATGGCGGGCAGACGCTCAAGCCAGCGATCGAGCCGATCTACATGGGACAGAAGCCATTCAGCGAGAAGAATGGCACCCTGAACATTTTGAAGTGGGGCGTCGGGGCATTGAATGTCGACGGCTGCAGGGTGTTCTGCGACAGCGACGAGCCGGTCGAGCGGCAAGGTGAGGCGAGCCAAGGAGAACGCTACGACGATCAAGGCGCCGTGAACATCGCCGCTACACCTGGACGTAGATACCGTGTGAAACGTCTCAAGCCAGGGGCGACATTGAACAAGACCGGCGGCAATTGGCGCCCGGAAGACAGCGACGTTTGGTATGAAGGGGAACTCAAGCCGGGGCGGCATCCATCCAATTTGTTTCATGACGGCAGCGATTGTGTCGTCGCGATGTTTCCGCAATCCGATGGGCAGCAGGCAGCCGTAGGCCCGGCTCAGGGGGGGGGAACGACAGTCAACTGCTATGGCGACTACGGTCCTCGCCAGCAGTTCAATCCGCGCAACGATTCTGGGTCTGCCGCCCGATTCTTCTGGTCGAGCAAGGCGGCGCGTGATGATCGGCTTGGGTCGAAGCATCCGACCGTAAAGCCGATCGATCTCATTCAAGAGCTTGTGCGGCTTGTGACGCCAAAGGGCGAGACGGTTCTCGACCTGTTTGCTGGCACAGGCACGACCGGTGAGGCCGCATGGCGTGAGGGCATGAACGCGATCCTGATCGAGCGCGAGCCAGAGTACCAAGCCGACATTGCGCGCCGCATGGAATTGGCAACGCTGCCGACGAAGCGTTCGGCGGTCGCGAAGACCAAGAACAAACTCGACGATCCGAATGATCTGCCATTGTTCGCGGAAGGTGGCTCATGATCCGAGCTCGTGACGGCAACCTCAAGCGCAACATCCGCATCGTTCGGGCCGTGACCGAGCGCGGGCTTACGTTCGGCCAGGTCGCCGAGGAAATGGGCCTCACCCGCGATCTGGTTTCAGGTGTGTGCCGGCGTGCCGGCGTCAAGGCGGTGTGGACCAAGAAAAAGAGCCTCGACAGTTCGCAGCGGTCTCGGCAGCGGCTGACAAGCGAATGGTCGGAGCCCGACAAGCGGGCCGCGCGCGTGGCGGCAATTCGGAAGGGCAGAGCTCGGCAACTGGGGAAGAACAATGGCGAACTACGACACGGACATGACGGCGGCACCGCAGGACGATGAACTCCTGTTGCTCATTCCGACCGGCGACGAAGACGAACCGTTTCTGATCGAACTCGGCTGGTGGGACGAAACCGCTGGTTTCGGTGGCGCATGGGTCGGCGCATGGCGGGAGTACGACGATGCGGTGAACGAAGAGGATCCGGTGGCCTGGGCGCGCATGCCCGAGGTCGACGCGGCAATCGTCGAGGCGGAGAAATCCCGCATCCGGGCCAGAACCATGGAACCGGCGAACTGAAGATCAATCAAGGGGACACACATGGCAAACGATTCGACGTTGCTCGACAACGATTCGACGATGCTCAGCCCGGTCGCAGAAGCGCAGGACGGCATGATCTCCGTGCCGATCCAGCAGCACATGGCTCTTTTGCACGGCGCGGCGTTCGCGAAGCTGCTGATCACGACGGCAAGGAACACCGTCACGATCGGATCGAGTGAGATCCTGGCGGCGGCCGAGCGGTTCGGCCTGCATTACAAGCGGGCATTCAACGTGGAAGAGATGTCCGATCCGCAAGCGATGCTGGCGGTGCTCGGGCTCGACCCTGACGACCGTGTGGTCGACGAGATCTCGCCGGCACTGTTGGCCGCGCTGGAAGGATTCGAAGTCGATGCCGACGAGGCGGAGCCTGACGACGAATTCGGCGATGTCGAGCCCAAGGGTGCGCCTGCGGAGGCGGCGTCATGAGCACGCTCCAGGCCGCCGCGCAGAATCAGTTGCGCCAGTTCGTCGAGCAGATCGAGAATCTGGAAGAGCAGAAGAAGGCGCTGTCCGACGATATCCGCGACAAGTTCCTGGAGGCCAAGGCGGTCGGCTTCGACGTCAAGGCGCTGCGCCAGATCGTGCGCCTGCGCAAGAAGTCCAAGAGCGAGCGTCAGGAAGAAGAAAGCATCCTCGAAGTCTACATGCATGCACTCGGCATGCTTGTAGACACGCCGCTCGGCGACTTCGCCATGCGCGTGGCGGCGAAGAATGACGAGGCGCGCGATGACGAGATGGCGGAGGCCATGGCATGAAGCCAGCCTATCCAGAAGTCGACCACACCCTCACCCGCGGTGAACTTGCCGCGCCGTTCGCGTTGTCGGACGAGGTCGATCGCATCGAAGGACCAACCCGCCTCATGCTCGATCTCGAAGAGACCGACGAAGGGCTGGTGTTCGCCGAGACCGATCCCCGCACCCTCGACACCATCGCAGTCGGAGTCCTTGCATGACCGGCAACACCTTCGAACAGCAGTTGCAAGAGTTGCTGCGACAAGCCGACGACCCGTATGTGCGTCTCGTCGCCGGACTGTCGCAGGCGCTTTCCATCCTGCAGGACGGCCAGCGGCGAGCCATCGACGATGCCGTGGCCCACTTGGTGGATGTGATCCAGCCATCGACGATGGCTCGCCATCCCGTGGGGCCGATCGATCCGCCGCGGCCTGCAAACTACGATCCGGCAGGGTATCAGCACTGATGAGCGCGGCCCCGACATTCCGGCCGGATGACCCTTGGTATCGGGTCAGCGACATGCCACCGCCTCTCACCGTCCGGGTGAGAGTGCAGTGGGATGGCCGGATGTTCGTGGCCGCGCGCGGGGCCGAGCCGAGGTCGGGGAAAGTTGTATGGGTCGAGGTCACACGGCACGGCATGCACCGAGTGACGCTGCCGGGCGAGCCTGAGTTGTGGCAGCCACTCTACCCGGCGAAGTGGCAGGGCCGACTGCCGGAACCGGTCACGCTGGCAACGGCTGGACGGATGTGGTCGTCCTCGATGTCGTTCCAGGCGGTCGAGGACGCAACCTCGGAAGAGCTCGCCCGCGACATGGAGCGGGATCGGGAGATGGCACGCAATGGAACCGGTGGTTCCACCCGATTCCACCCCATGGAACCAGGCGTCTTGTGGTGGCGCGACATCACCACCATCAAGTACCAGCAGGCGCCAGACATTACCTTGAAGCACTGCGAGGGCCGGGTCATGCGAGCGCTGGCGTTCGCCGGCGTCCAGGGGCCGACATGGCATGGCAAGGGCCGGGTCAAGACCCTTGCCGAGACCTTGGCAGCCCTTGCCAAGGCCCGTGAAATGGCCGGTTCCGACGATTCCAGCCCAGTTCCACGGTTCCAGCAACTGCCGGCGGATCGGGACGACTTCGATGTGGCCATGTCGTGGTTTACGGCGCTGAACCCGGTGGAGTTGAGACCGGCAAGGGCTGCCCCCGACTATCTGACCATTGAACAGGTGGTGATGTGCTGGCGCGCATTGTCGATACCACTCTCGTTCGCCGAGATCGGAGTTGAGGTCGCGAAGTTGCCGCGATCCGACGTCCGTGACGGGGGTTGGCGGGGCCATCAGCGGGCGCAACAGGTGTTCGTCGCGGCTGTCGAGAAATGCTGGCGCGCGGCAAACGGCCTGCGCGTGCACAAACAACTCAAAGTCAAAGATCAGATTGCCGATCTGCGTGAGGGCAACCGGGCTCACAAGCGGCGGGCGGTGGGATGAGGGGAAAAGTAGGATGGGCAACTCTAAAGCCTACGTCGAGGTCAACGGCCAGCGACAGCACGGATGGCGCGCGGCGGCCACCGCGTGCGGAGTTCTGGTCGGCACGTGGATCACAGTCATGATCGTAGCTCTGTTCATCCTGTCGCCGGTGCTGGTGCCGTTGGCACTGGTCATCGCCATGAAGTGAGTGGAGCATGCGCTTGTCGGAGCAACACGTCAGATCCCAGTTCCGCTCGATCGAAGAGCGGATCGCCGCTGTCACCCGCGCGGAGAAGGCGGCCAAGGCCTATCTCGACTTCACGGCGGTCTGCCTCGTCGGGTACGCCGAACGGGTGCCGCGTGCCTTCGGCGACCTCGACGGCTGCTGGCCTGTTCGAGTGACTACGACCGCGAAGCCGCGCCAGATCACCAAGAAGAGCGATCTCGAGCAGCCGCTCTACGGCATCTACATCCTGGGGCTGGTGTGGTGCGAAACCGATGCCCACGCGAAGCGGCTCAAGGCTTCGCTCGATCGGCAACTTCTGGGCGAGGATCGGGTCCAGGCGCCGGGCTACCTGCACAACGGTGGTCCGCCCATGGAGGAGGCCGTCAATCCACGACGGCTACGTCATGGCTGGCGTTCTCTGGAAGACGAGCCCGACCTAGCGTGGCCGCTCTTGCTGCTGGAAAGCCTGCGTGAGATCCGCAAGCGCGAGTGGATCGATGTGTTCGATGAAGACGAGCGCCAGCGACGAATTCGCCAAGCGAAGATGAACCCGTCGAACTGTCGGCGATGAACAAGATCGGATCATCGCCATGGGTGAGGTCATCGGTATTGTGCCTGCCAATGACGGCGACTGGCTGCAAGGCACGGTCCGTTGTGTCCAGTGCGATCACGAGTGGCACGGCGTAGCGCCGGTCGGCACGGCTTGCCTCGAATGTCCGAAGTGCGGGCTGATGCGAGGCCATTTCGTGCAATCGCCGGCGTACATGAGCGAGGATCACTATCAGTGTAGATGCGGGAGTCAGGCGTTTTGTTTGACGCAAAAGCGCGTCTACTGCCCGTGCTGCGGGCGCAATCACAAGCCTTGGGACTGAACATGGCCGAACGATCGATCATCCTGCATTGCGGATCGTGCGATGCCAAGTTTCGGGCTGACTACGTTCCAGGCCAGGCGCTGGCGCAGTGCCCGCGCTGTCATCAGAAGGTCGGCGTCACGACGATCGCGGTCGACCGAACATTGAAGAGCGTCATCCGCAGCAACCGTGCGCAGCGTCGGAGTGAGTCCCGAGGATTGTAGGTGTGGGGGAAGGGATGTGTGAACTGCTCACGTCGATCACGCCGCTGACGCGCCGCGTTCCGGCCGGCACGCCGGATCTCACGGGGCAACGCCGCGGGGCGCTGACGGTGGTCGGCTACTTCGGTCCCGGCAGGAACAGCAAGGGTGGCAGCCGTTGGGTCGTCCGGTGCGAGTGCGGCCTCTACAGCATCCGGCGGGGTCGGACCATCAAGCGCAAGAACATGGACGATTACTGCAGCGCGTGCGGCCGAGAAAAGGCTGAGTTCGTCAAGGAGTTCGTGCACCAGCATGGACGCAGGCCCGATTACTGGGAGCTGCCAGCATGAAGCTCAAGGGCATCGCCATTCCAGGTTTCCGTCTGAAGGACGGGAAGCCCGTTCGGAACAAGAAGCGATTGCCGGTTTCGGCACAGCGGGCTGCTGGAAGCAAGGTGAAGATCAAGCGAGGGAAGCGGTGGTCGACTGCTTAGATGGACGGAGGCGGGGAAAGCAGACCCGCAGTTGCTCGCCGGAATGCCGCTAGCTCAAGAGTAGAGCTTGGCTGTTGATGTGGGTGCAAATCCCAAGGCGCCGGGAGTGAAACAGCCAGCCTCAGTAGCGCGAGGCCCGTCCTTCTAAGCAGTTGATCTGCAAACAAAAGGAACAAGTATCATGCTTGAAATACCCCGTATAGTGATGGAGCGAATAGACCCTGACGAATTCCGCAAGGCCTGCCGGAAATACCGCCCGGCTGATGACTTGGCGTTTGCGATCGACGACATCGTGACGGTGAAGAGGGATTTCGGACGAGTAGTTCCAGGTGTCGTTATCGGCATCAGTCCTGGAGTCGGCGGTTGGGTCTATTCTGTGGTGTGTCCGCGATCTGATGGCGTTCTGGAATCTCTGACATTCAACGCCACCAAAATGACCAAGGTGGTGGCGTGAGATGGCTGACAGTGAGGCCGACGAACGTCGCTATGGGCCACTCGATGACAAGGCCGACCTGCCACGCCTCGCCCTCTCCGTCCGCCAGCCCTGGGCCTGGGCGATCGTCTTCGGCGGCAAGGACATCGAGAACCGCTCATGGCAGGCGGTCAACCACGGCTTGCGCCAGCGTGGCCGGATCGCGGTGCATGCAGCCAAAGGCATGACGCGCGAGGAATACGAGGACGCCGCCGACTTCATGGCCGGCATCGGCGTCACCTGCCCGCCGGCGCGCGACCTGCTGCGCGGGGCCATCATCGGCTCGGTCGAGGTGGTTGATGTGGTGACGACGTCGACCAGCCGATGGTTCTTCGGTCCGCGCGGGTTGGTGCTGCGCAACCCGGTGCCGTGTTCGGCAGTGCCGTGTGTCGGTGCGCTCGGCTATTTCCAATGGGCGCCGGCCGACCCGAGTGTGATGCCGCCGCTGGCCCGGTGGATGTTGCCGGCCGCCGATGTGCCGACGACGGAAGACCCGATCGCGCTCATGCAGCGCGGTTTCGAGTTCACATGAAAATCACGATCAACGGCAAAGCCTATCAGTGGGAGTTCCCCACGATCTGCTTCGAGGATGTGCTGCGGGTCGCAGGTCTGAAAGGTCATCCGACGATGGCATATCGATGCGGTCGCGCCCGTCATTCGCGGTCCGGCATCATGACGCCTGACTTCGAAGTGGCCGTTGCCGAAGGCTTGGAGATCTACGCCTACCACATGAGGATGAGATGATCGGGTACAGCCTCAGCTTTTTCGCGAACGGCCGATACGACCAGCAGTGGTGGGACAAAATCACCCCTGAAATTGCCGAGAAGACTGCAGAGCGAGCGCGCGCTGCGGGCTGTGAGCCGAACGATCTGTCTCGGGTCGTGCACGGCGTCGCCACATCGTGGGTGGGACCGAGTATGGGTGTGGTTCTGGCAAACCTCACACGCTTGGATGCTGAGAAATCACGAGGCGCTGAATGACCGGAAGACCTGGGTACACGGTGGAAGAGGCTCGCGCCGATGCGCGCGAATGGATCAAGGGTGTGACCGCGCATGAAGGCTCTCGCGGCTGGCGCGTGTGCTGTGCGATTCTCGATGAGCGGATCGAGGAGCTCGAGAAGATGTTGCGCGGCATTGTCCAACACTGGGACGAATTCGGAGGGATGATGGGGGTGAAGGACGACTACGGGCTCGGCGAGCGATTGGATGCCGCCGGCCGGCTGATAGGGAAAGGGTCTGCGGATGCTGATACGTGAGCACTTGAATGTGTGGTTCCAATCGCGCGGCTTCGAGATCCAAGCCGATGGTACGGCTGTGGCCGCCAGCGGTTATGGTGAGGGTGGCATCGTCGTCGACCTGAATGAGCTTGAGAAAGAGCTGGCGGAGGCCGTGACGCGCCGCATAGGCCACGAGATTGGCAATCTTCGTCGAGAAAAGGCGCTGACGCAGTTCGAAGGCGACCAGGTGTACGAGCGGCTGAGAACTGTCTTCGTAGACCCTGATTGGATTCCGGGCGCGCTGAAATGAGTGGCGGATCTTACGACTACGCATTCGGCCGCGTCGACGAGTTCGCCGAGTTGCTGGAAAGCGGAACAACATGGACCGGTCGCAAGGTCGTGGATCCGCACCCGTCCAGGCTCGAGTTCGCCAAGCACCTGCGGAAGGTCGCCGCGGCTATGGAAGCGATCGAGTGGGTCGACAGCTATGACCGATCGCCGCCAGCCGACAGTGACGCGATCGCTGCTGTTCTGGCGACGCCACAGGTTGTGCCGGTGACGGTCGAGGCGCCACGCAAGCGCATGACCTGGAGCCGTGACGAAGACGAATCCGATGGCGTGATTTCAGCGGCGCGAAACGGCGACATCGTTGCCCGCAACTCGTTGCTGGAACGCGCAATTCAGGCGTTGGCAGTCGGCTACACGCACGCCCCGAGCGGCAAGCGGCAGATGCGGCGCGAAGAGTTGATCGAGATGGCCCGTGCACTTTGTCTCACGCTGGGGATTTCCTGGGTTGGGCTGGTCGATCTCGATACCGCAACAGTCGTTCCGAAAGAGAGGCGAGCATGACGATGCTCGAGCGAGCGGTATCGGCGGTCGGCGAGGCAACCGAGCTGGCAAGGGACGAGCGGTACAGCATCGTCGATCTGCGCGTGTCCGGTTCGACGATGGTGGCGCTTCAGATGGACCGGGACGCTATGAGACGCGGGTTGTTGACCAGCACACGCATCAGCCAAGAGTTCATGGGATTCCCGGTGATCGTCGACCACCTCGTGCCGGCCGGCATGTTTAGGATCGTCGTGGATCACGCCGGCGTGTCTCAGGCTTTCGACTTCACTTTAGCCGAGGACTAACTTGATGGATCGTGCCACCGAAATTGCGCATCGAGTCTTGCCCGCGGCCGGCTCCGAATGGCCGCTTTCCGAGATCGGCAGAGGGATCGCCGTGCAGCATGCGGCGAATGTCATCCGCAACGAGCTCATATCAGCCATTGACGTGAGTGTGAAAATCAAGCAGCTTCCGAACGGGCAGGGGTTGCCATTGCCATCCAAGGCCCATGCCAGTGACGCCGGCATAGACCTTCGAGCGGCGGAAGATTTCGTGCTCTATCCCGGCCAAGCGATGCTGGTTCCAACTGGTTTCGCAATCGAGCTTCCTGATGGGTTCGAAGCCCAAGTGAGGCCGAGGTCCGGGTTGGCGGTGAAGCACTCCATCACGGTGCTCAACAGTCCAGGAACGATCGACAGCGGCTACCGCGGCGAAGTGAAGGTGCTGATGATCAACCACGGCCTCGACCTGGTAACATTCTTCCGTGGCGACCGGATTGCGCAAATGGTGGTGCAGCGCGTGCTGCACGTTGTCATGGAACCGGTGGTGGAACTCGGTGAAACCGAGCGTGGAACCGGTGGGTTCGGCAGTTCCGGCACCAAGTAATGGCGACCCCGGCAGGATTCGAACCTGCAACGGTCCCGAGGTAGAAGCTCGGCGCTCTATCCAATTGAGCTACGGGGCCTTTGGTGCGAGGGGCGGGACTTGAACCCGCAACCGAACCGGTGCGAGCGGCACGGCTTCCCGATTTTAAGGCAGGCGCGTCTACCAGTTTCGCCACCCTCGCATATGGTGCTTGCGCCTGGACTCGAACCAGGATCGAAGCGGTTATGAGCCGCCGGCTCTACCGAAGTCGACGGCGCCTACTTCGGTGGCTACGTGAAGCCTGCCAACCTGAAAGAGGACCGCAAGGACCGCCGTTTCAAAGAGAACCAATCCGGCAAGCGCAAGGTGGTGGTCGTTCTCCGCGAGCGCGGCGGCGAAACCCTGCCGGCCGTGTTCAAGTCCGAGGCCGAAGCTCAGGCTTGGATCAAGCGCCGGGTGGTCAAGGGCACCGTCCTCCATGCCGACGAAGCCCCGTCGTGGAACGACCTGCATGCCCGGTTCGAGATGAAGCGGATCGACCACCAGCAGGCTTACAGCCTCGATGGTGCCTGCACGAACTGGGCGGAGTCGTTCTTCTCCCGACTGCGTCGCGGCGAGATGGGCCATCACCACCACATCAGCGGCGCCTACCTCGTTCGGTACGCTCAGGAAGCCGCTTGGCGGGAAGACAACCGCCGCATGGGCAACGGGGAGCAGGTGAGCCGCGTTGCCACGCTGGCGCTCGGCAAGGGTAAGTCGGTGGACTTCACGGGCTACTGGCAGCGGCATCGCGCAACGTGACGCCATCAAACCTTGGGCGGGTGTCCCTAAAGAAAGGTTTGGTTCAGCTAAACGTGATGATGGGCTTGACAACCCTCCACATTGCAATCACATTTCGATTGTTACGTTTGCTTCGAACGTTGCGCTAGCGATGCAACTGAAGTCAGACGCAGACGTTCTGCGATGAACGTCAGGAGAGGACACCCATGCTCGCGTTATTGGACCAAGTCTCGCCGTTAGTAGCGGACGAGACTGAGGCTACGATTGCGAGGACGGCCGCTGAGAAGTTGAAGACCGTCGCGCAAGCCAAGCAAGACATAAAAATTATCGTTCAGGATGATCACAATGTGATCGTTCCTCTGCCGGCGCGCGCCGTTGAACTCATCTACCATGTGCTTACAGCGATGGCTGAGCGCAAGCCATTCTCTGTAATTCCGCATGAAGCAGAGTTGACGACGCAGCAGTCTGCTGACTATCTTAACGTCTCGCGACCTTTTTTGACGAAACTGATAGATGAGGGAAAAATCGCTCACAGAATGGTCGGGAGGCATCGCCGCGTCAAATTCGCGGACCTTGTAAAATTTGAAGCTGACTCTCGCCGGAGCCGAGAAGATGCTATTGCGGCCATGGTGGCTGAGGAACAGGAGTTGGGGTTGGACGATTGATTTCGACATTCACGGCTCTGATTGACGCGAACGTATTTTTCTCCGCCCGCTTACGGAGCTTGTTCTTGTTCCAAGCTCAAGCGGGCGGCTTTCGCGCCCGCTGGACGCACAAGATAAATGAGGAATGGGTGGCTGCCGTCCTGAAAAAACGGCCTGGTCTCAGCAAAGAGAGCCTCGCCAGGACATTGGTCGCCATGAACGATGCGGTTCTGGATTGTATCGTCGACGGGTACGAGGACTTGGTAGATTGTTTGGAGTTGCCGGATAAGGATGATAGGCACGTGCTCGCCGCTGCGATAATTGCAAGAGCAAACGTGATCGTGACTTTCAATGAAAAAGATTTTCCGAGAGAGAAGATTGAGACGCATCATATACACACCAAGCACCCAGACGATTTTTTGCTCGACTTAGCAAGTATTAGTCAAAATGATTTCGTGGTAGCGGCAGCTAAGGATTTTGATCACTACAAAAAACCGGCTTCCCGGATTTTAGTGTTGACGTGTCGTGATACATAATGTACTATCATGGTGTTGCGATCCGGGAAAATCGTGTGGAAACTGTAGCGGGGGCAGGATGAAAATCACTCGACGACACATGGCTGTGGTGGCGTTCTTGGCGTGCATTCCGTCCGCCAATTGGCTGATCGGAAACGTGGGAACTAAGTGCATTCATGACGGCCCATGCATCATTCCCGTTGGCTTTGGCCTGATGGCTCCGTCCGGCGTATTGATGATCGGCCTCGCGCTGGTTCTGCGCGACCTCGTTCAGCGCTGGCTCGGCGTTGGCTGGGTGGTTGCGGCCATCGTTGCCGGGGCAGCGATCTCCGCATTGGTAGCGCCGCCAGCGCTTGTCATTGCATCCGCAACCGCGTTTCTGCTGTCGGAGATGGCCGACACTGCGGTTTATACGCCGCTCGCCGAGCGCCGGCTGATGATCGCTGTTGCGCTGTCGAGCTTCGTCGGGCTGGCCATCGACGGGGCGGTGTTCTTGTGGCTTGCGTTCGGCTCGTTGGCGCTGTTGCCCGGCCAGATTGTAGGGAAGGCCATCATGGTGGTTCTTGCGATGCCTGTAATCTGGTGGATTCGGCAGATGGAGACTCGCGATGCAGTGCAGGTATGAAACCAAGATAGTTGCTGCGTGCCCGGTCGATTCAAAGCCGGACGTGTATGACGCGGTGTTCGAAAGCGACGATACAATTCGCTGCGAAGATATTCTCGCAGCCGTAGGACGGTTCGCTACAGAGAAAGCGTACCAAGAGGCGATTACTGCCGATCTCGCTCGCGATCTGCGCTGCAAGGTAACAACGGTCGGATACCATTCAGGCGTTAAGACAACTGTGGTGGCACCTTGACCGTGCACTACCACGGTACACCTATTACCCCTCGGTCGGTTCTTCACGAACTGGCCGGGCGGCATTTTTGCGTTTCGTTTGCAAAGCCGCAGGACGTTGAGATTTGCCACAGCATCGGCCAGTCGGTGATGCTTGATAACGGTGCGTTCTCCGCATGGAAGATCGGGCTTCCGACTGATTGGCCCGGATACTACGCTTGGTGCGACAAGTGGTTTGATCACCCGAACACGTGGGGAATTATCCCTGATGTTATCGACGGTACCGACGAAGATCAGGACAGTCTGATTGAGCAATGGCCGCATGGCGAGCGCGGAACGCCGGTATGGCACATGCATGAGAAGGTCGATCGATTGGTTAGGCTCACAGAGGAATGGCCTCGCGTCGCGATTGGATCGAGCAAGCAATACTCGAAACTTCTGTCTGACTCGTGGTGCAGCAAGATGGACGAGGCATGGAATGCGATAATGCTGGGCCGCCGCCGCGTCCCGAATATCCACATGCTTCGCGGGATGCAACTTGTCAGGCAGAGATGGCCATTCGCAAGCGTGGATTCGACCGACATCGCCAGAAACCACAACCGACCGCAGAATGTTGCGAAGGCGATGGCTGAGAGATGGGATGCGAAGCAGTGTCCAGCAGCGTGGGAACGTGTTCCAGAACAACTCGGGATGCTGCTTGAGATGGCCATTTAGCCCATGCACAACGCCCTTGGACTCACCGGCTGGACTGTTCATGAAATCCGCGACACGGAGATCATGCGGGAGTACCACGCCACATGCGATGCGCAGCCCGCCGCGTGCCCGAAATGCGGCGTCGTGGCCCATCTCTACCGCCACGGCAGCAAGACCGTCCGCTACGTCGATGCGCCGTCCTGGGGCAAGCAATCGCTGCTGGTGGTCAAAGTCCAGCGCTACCGCTGCCGGTCCTGCGACGCCACATTCATGCAGCGGTTGTCTGACGTGGACGACAGCCGCCAGATGACCAAGCGCTGCATGGCGTACATCGAGCAGCAAGGCGTGCCGCAGACATTCGCCGCGCTCTCGCGCCACATCGGCGTTGATGAGAAGACCGTCCGCACCATCTGCAACAGCAAGTTTGAGCGTCAGATGTCCGAGTTGAAACTGGAAGCTCCGACGATCCTTGGAATCGACGAACTGACGCTGCTCAAGCGCAAGCGAACGATCTTCGTGGACATTGGCGCGCGTCGGGTGCTCGACGTGATCGAGAGTATGGACCGACGTCGCGTCGAGCGGTGGATGTGGCAACTTCCGAAGCGAGAGAACATTAAGATCGTCGCGATCGATATGTGGGGACCGTATGCAAACTCCGTGCGACTGCTGCTGCCCGGCGCGAAGGTTGTCGTGGACAAGTGGCATGTCCTGAGCAAGCTCAACATGGCTCTGGATCGCGTCAGGAACCGCGTCAGACGTGGCAGCAAGAACCCGCGCAGAAACCCTAGGCAAGGCAAGTTGCTGCTCCAGACGAGCCGCCACAGGCTTTCCCCGATGCGCCGGATGCTGGTGGATGCCATGCTGGCGAACAACGCCCTGCTGGACGCCGCGTGGCACGCCAAGGAAACCTTCTACGACGTGTTCGACGCGAAGACGCGGGCCGAGGCCGAGGCGCTTTACGACCTCTGGGTCAAGCGCCTTCCGGCCAGCATCGAGCCGGAGTTCGGACCTATCGTCAACATGGTGGACAATTGGCGCGGCCCGATCTTCGCGTTCTTTGAGTACCCGGTCACTAACGCCGTCACGGAAGGCAAGAACGGCATCATCAAGAAACTCAACCGAGCGGGCAACGGATACTCGTTCGATACCATTCGTGCGAAGGCGCTCATGGCTGAACCATTGAATCTGATCAAATGCAGGTCGTGCCTTGGCATGTACCCGAAAGGGTCGTTCCGCGACATCTTCCCGGCTGGGAGCCTCATCTGGGGCGCGGAGTTTTGCACTAACTGCCATTTCAAATTCCACAACGGAGAAGGTATCTTGATTCAAGAGGATGTACCCCTGTATTCAACACGACTTTCCGGATAGCCAAAAAACCAAAGCTCTCGTTTGCAAATTATATTGATAGACTAGAGCGAGCGGGCGTTCCACAAACTGCAAAGCTCCTTAAGAAGTATGAAGTGATGATGGCATAGCGTTCAAAGCGACGAAAATTTGGAGCGCGACAACCTGCTATGTGGCTACCAGTCTCCACCGCGCCCCGTGTCCGGCGCCTGTCATCTCCACCTTCCCCATCTTCCGCAGATACCGAAGGTTCGCCCGCACTCGCCGCAGCATCGTCGACCGGGCCGCTTCCTCCTGCCCGCAGACCTCCATCACTCCACTGGTGACGTCCTGAACCTGCATCGGTTCTCCCCCGCGTCGTAGGGTGTCCACTATGGCCCGTCCTAGTTCGCCCTGCTTGAACAGGTGAACCCGCCGCCTGGTGTTCGGTATCTTGTCCGGGTCGATGTTCGGATCGAGAAGCCGGATCGTGGCGTCGAGGTGGACCAGCGAGTCCCGTCTGAACCTAAGCTGCCGCTCTAGGTGGATGATCTCTGATGAGATGCCGGCTCGCTTCTTCTTCAGAGCGGCCATGGCGTACTTGTTCGAGTTCTCGTTCATGCCCGTGGATATGGGCGTTACGGGGATTCATTTCTTCTGGCGTTTGCGCCATAATACCGCTCTACCATTGAGCTACGCAAGCGATTGTGGAGCACTCCGCACGAATTGAACGTGCGACCCTCTGGTTCGAAGCCAGATGCTCTATCCACTGAGCTAGGAGTGCTGGTGCCTCGGATGGGATTTGAACCCATGACATCCTGCTTACAAGGCAGACGCTCTACCGCTGAGCTACCTAAGGCTTGGTGTCGGCGCGCTGTGAGGATGGGGTGGGATTCGAACCCACGGAGCCCAAAGGCTCGGCGGTTTTCAGGACCGCTGCAATCAACCACTCTACCACCCATCCGCACAGCGCGCGTCGTTCGCAGTTACCTGCGTGTCGATCGCCGCGTTGTTATGGATAAGCGTTTCATGAGTTGGCCCGTTTGAGAGTGTGGCGACGAGTAGTCGAGAGACTTCAATCCGAATGTAGTCCGCTCAGGCATTCGCCACGGCCTTGATCGATACGTGTTTCGCGCGCAGTTGGCAAGGGGGAGAGTAGAAACAAAAAAGCCCCCGGCGCGGGGCGCCGAGGGCTGGAAACACTGCATCACTGTCACGCTGCCTTGATCCGACGCCATGCCGTGGTCTTCGGCAGATTGAATACCGCCTGAACCTCGGGGATCATCGGAGGCCGACCGTGCTTCGCCTGGAAGGCGCGGCACCAGTCGATGACGTCGTCGTTCGGCTCGATCTCGTCCGGCACCTTCGGCTCGTCGTCGTTGGCCGCAGATTGCTTGCGACCGGCGACCTTGTCCGACGTGGCGAACCACATCAGCGACCAGATCACGATGTCGAGCCCGAGCCCGAACGCCAGGACAGAGCCCTTGCGCACGGTCTCGGCCGAGATGCTGGCCCAGGTCAAGGCCCAGGCCCACACCTCGGAGCCGGTGTCTCCCATCTTCGTCGTGCCCGCTTCGCCGAGTTCCTTGCGGATCCGGTCGACACGAGCCTGACGTTCCTTCTCGGTGCGCTTCCAGCCTTCGCAGTTGTCCGAATAGGACGTCTTGGCGCAGGCCAGTTTGACGTCTTTTGACGCCAGATCGAGACGCTCTTGCGCGCGGCTCAATTCGGCAACGAGGAGGGCTCGTCCTTCACCCGAGGCTTTCGCCTCGGCGGCCTTCGCCTCCTTGATCTCACCGGTGCGCCCGACCGTTGCCGGCAGGGAGTAGGCGAGGAAGGCGAGGAAGGCGACGAACAGGGACGCCGCGATGCCGCGGGCTTTCGACCGCAGGGCGCCCTCGATGAACATCGGGAGCAGGGCGATGGTGACCATGGCGGCCACCATGGAAGCTCGCGTGAAGTTCGAGCCGCCGTCGGTGTATTCCAGACCGCCTGCGATCTGGAGCGCGAGGAGGGCGCCGGCGAGCGCCATTGCCCCCCACTGCAGTGCTGTGGTAGATCGTTTCTTCATCTGCTGGTTCCTTCCACGGGTTGGCAGATTATCGGGCCCGCGTTCGTTTGCCGCGAACGTGGGCCTTGCTCGTCGGTCTCCCGACACGCCGAAGCCCGAGTCACGCTTTCGCGTGCCCGGGCTCGATCGTCCTCAATTGGCATCCAGGAAGTTCACGATCATGCCGATGAGCACGAGCGTGAGCACGACCGATCCGGCCGCATAGACGAGGGCTTCCATCGCCACGGGTTGCTCCTAGAGAGAGGTACGCATGCACCGGCTGTTTGCCGCAGCCCGGTGGCAACGGGTGCCACCTACTCGAAAGCCCGCGCCATGGAGTGCCATGGGCGGGCGATGAGCGTTCATTCTGGAGTGTCGATCTCGACCGTCATGGTGATGGTGCGAGACCCGACAATCGATCCACCGTAGTCTTCGAGCAGGCGAAGTTCAGCGGTTTTCTCGCAGGTGTAGCCGACCGCATCGCCGTCTTCGTTCCACACGACGTGCAGTTCGATGGTCTTCTGTATTGTCACAAGTCCTTTGAGGTATGGGGTGCTCATAGTCACCAGTCCTTCTTGTCGGAGTAGCGGTACTTCCACGAGATGACCTTGCCGACAACAGGCTCGGCGAGACGGTTGGTGATCGGCTCGAAAAACCCTCGATCCCGCGAGTATGTCAGGATCATCGGATCATCAGGGCCGGTCTTCTCGCAGATGCATTCGAGCGAGCGGTATTCAGCAGGCTTTCGCATGTCCGTTTTTTCTCCCGTGTTCGAGGTGTCAGCACTCTATGGTGCAGCCGCCGAAGCCCCGGTCACCGTTTCCGGTGCCGAGGCTGGCAGTCATTCGAACAGCGACCGGAGTCAACTCCCGGTTTCGCCGGTAGTTATGACGCGAGCACCATGAACCCTGCAATCGCTCCGACTGCATGGATGGCAACGTTGCGCCACCTGCGTATGTAGAGACTTCCAATCACACCGCCTGCGTTGATGGCGATGCAAACGACGATCAGAGCGTTGAACAACTCGCCCATGTGTGTTTTCTCCGTAGGCTCTTCAGGACGGGTCTGCCCGTCGACACGGCCGGTAGGCAGCCGTGTTTCGCCTTGTCTCAACCAACCGCTCGCAACCGGTGTTTCGGCTGGCTACGCGTCGAGTTGGTGTCGATGCCCCACGGCGCTTCCTGATATCCCGGCATCTCGCGAATTGCCTTCTTGCGAATTGCATGGATCAGGTTCGCCGCTTCGCTGTCGTTGTAGTCGGTGGTCTTGTATCGGTAGTTCACCGACCGCCAGTTCTCGTCGACGAGCGTCTGGCCGATCTTGTCCTCTTCGTTCCGCAGCATCGAAATTCGCTGGCCGGACGTCGCGAACGTGACGAGTGCATCAATGTGAGCGTCTTCGACTATGAATGCCGACATCTGGCAGGTTCCTTCTCATTTGACTGGCTCATCAGACCCGAGGCATCACACTCGGATGACCGGGCCGAAGCCCGGTTTCGCCATCAACCGTCGAAGGTGAACCGCTCAGACTTGCTGGCGAATTCCGCCCATTGCTCTCTCGGGATCGTCTCCATCACCGCCAGATCGCGAAGCGCTTCATCAACGCCGTGCTCGCCGTCCGGGTAGAGTGTCGTCCCATCATCGTGCAGTGCTCCGACGAGGTAGAAGGGACTGGTCGTGTCCCAGTCGCAGGCTTGAAGCGTCACGTTGCCGATCCGCTTCTGCCACGAATAGTTGCCGCCGCCTGCCGGCGAGAACTTGAACCCGGCCGCCGTGAACTTCTGGCCGTCAGGAGTCTCGTGGACGTCTTGGAGAGTGCGCATCGAAGGTGTCTCCGTTGGCTGGCTCATCAGTCCGGGTTGCGCCCGGAGACCGACCCAACATTGCTGTCGGGTGGTTTCGCCTTCATGCATCCTGCTGGTCGAGGATGCGATCAGCCCATGCGTGGAAGTCGCTGTATCCGCACATCAGAAGTGCTACGATCAGGACTTGGATGTCCGGGTCTGCGGTGGCACGCTGTGCCGCTTCGATATACGTCATCTCGTAGCGCCTCGAGGCGCGGTCCCAACTTGATTCACGCAAGCTGGACGTGGTGCGAATGGCGGTGGCAAGTTCGCGCTTTGTTGCGGCATCCATCGAATTGTCTCCGTTGGCTAGCGTCGTCAGGCCGGCATCACCACATGCCGGCGACCGGACCAGCCGTGAGGCTCGCCCGGTTTCGCTTTTCAGATTGTGTGCTTCGACGTTGACCAGCATGTACCGCTGGCATCCCCGACATCAGACCGGTTGACGATCGGGCATAGCTTCGCCCGACCCATCCCGTGGGTTTGTGTCGGTTGCTCCGGAGTCCCGTCCTTAACCTTGGGCTGCTCCCACCATGTCACCGGATCAGGTCCGGGTTGCCTCGTCGGCTCGGTCGCCTAGTGCTTGCGTTCGACCGTCTTGGGGGTAGCGGAGCCGCCCGGTGGAAGGGGCGGCATGAGGGGCGAAGTCAACGTCTATGAGGTGAATATATAGGACAAAACGCCCTAGGTCAAGATGGCCTATGTATATTCTTGCACTTTGCTGATCACATTTTCGTGATGTGACGGTCAAAACGGCCTATGGTAGCGCAATATTGCGGTGGAACGGGCGTCATTATGACCATGCCGATGAGTCGAGAAGAGTACCGAGCGGCCTTGGACACGCTGTCCTTGGCGCAGGAGGAGGTCGGTCGCATTCTGCATGTCGCCGGCCGTACTGCTCGCCGCTGGGCAAGCGGCGAAATTCCAGTTCCAGGACCGGTCGAAATGCATCTCAGGCTGTGGCTCGAGCGCCCCGAAATTCTGGCGGTGGTTCGCCGCATCTCGCGCCAGGAAGCGAGCGAGGCCCCATGATGAATGTCATGGAGTTCGGTATCCGCAGTATTCCGCCATGCTCGGACTGCTGGGAGAACGGCCAGTGCTCGATGAACTGCGGACCAGCGATCAGTGCCGACGAAGGCAAGCCTGTCGCCGCTGAAGAAACTTCTCGAACACGAAACGGAGTCGCACGTGGATATCGCCGATCAACTCGATCACCTCGCCGATAGCGACGATGCCGGTACGCTGCTGGCGCACCGGTTCGTCCTGCGCCAGGCGGCAGCCCTCATTCGGGGAGGATCGCCGGCACCCCCTGCCACCGGAGAAGGGCAGTTATCACCCGTTGCCGTCGAGGCGATCGAGCAGTGGGCACTGATGTGGCCAGAACTGCGCGACATGATCGGCGCGCTGCCCCGCAAAGATCGAACCGAGTGGGAACCGCATCGCACCGTCACGATCGTGCCTCTGTCTGGCGATCAGCCGCAATGAGTGCCGTTACCGCCCTGCGGCAGTTTGCCGTTCGCGTTCTCGTCATTGACGCGATCATCTCCCGGGATCTGTGGGACAAGTACGTCCGGGGAGTTGGCAAGCGCAATTTGCGACGCCCTCTGTCTCGCGGCGAAAGCCCTGGATTGCGCGCATGGGTCGACAAGCAGCAGAAACCGATCGAGGAACAACGATGAGCGCCACTCCCACGCTGTTCAAGACCTTCGTCGGCCGCGTCCTGGCCACCAGAAACGCGGCGCACATCGCGCACTGGAATTCGACGAGCCACGCCCGGCACGTGGCACTCGACGAGTTCTACTCGGGCATCCTCGACCAGCTGGATGCGATCGTGGAGTCGTATCAGGGCAAGTTCGGACTGGTCGGCGACGTGCCACACCACCCGCCGCCGAACGGCGACATCCTGTCTCACATGGTCGTGGAGCGCGAGTGGATCGCCGACAACAAGCAGGCGATCAGTGGCGGCAACGACGCTCTCGCCAACCTCGTCGACGAGATGTGCGCAATCTACATGAAGCAGGCCTACAAGCTCCGGCACCTGAGTTGATTTGCGCCTGTCAACAGGCTGCGACAAGTTGCCTCATTGCCTCAAATGTCCCTTGCGGTGCAGCCACGCCGCGTGTAGGAAAAACCATACGAATGGAATTGCGCCCTGCGGCAGCCGCTGCGGGGCGTTTCGCGTTTCTGGCCGACAGCCGCACGCCAACAGCACGCTTCACCAAGCATCATTGCGATCATGGAAGCCCGTCGCTGCAGGCTCCGACGTCGGGTGGTCGCGCGTCCTCCCGTCCTTTTCGTGCGCGTCGAAGGTTCAGGAGATCAGCCATGGCAACTCGCCTCCATCGCATCGCTCGTCGTCGCTCCGGATTGCCGGAATACGACCACCATCTGATCGGACTGCCGAGTCGCTGAAGCTATCGCCCGTGCTGTCATGGCCGACAGGGATGCGTATCGTCCCTGTCGGCCCCCTCCGATGGAGATTGAGCATGATCGAACTGATGGGCGTGATGGTGCTGGTGCTCGGGCTGGGCTTTGCCGCCTTTCTCGAAATCTTCAATCCGGACCTCTGACCGTGTGCAACTGCGCTCAGACCCGCGCCGAGCTCGGCTCTGCGATCCGCCGTGGCGCGATCGTCGAGGCGACCAAAGTCGCGGTGCGCGGCGCTGCCGAGATGGCGTCTCAGGTGCGTAAGATCGTGAAGCCGCCCGTGGTCCGGAACCCGCGCCGATGAGCGACACAGAGACCGACAAGAAGCGCCGTGATGCGCGCGACCTGGCCCCACTCGGGGCCATTTTTGTTGGTGCGGTCGCTGCCCGCAACCTCGCCGCCCGTGGCGATGATCGACCGCTGCGCGCCCTCGATCAGGCGAAGAAGCTGAAGGCCGCCGGCGCCAGTGAAGCACGCATCTACGCCGAAACCTCGGCGATGCTCGAACACAGCCCCTATGCGGGCGTGTCGTATGGGGCGGACGGCAAAGCCCGCTTCGAAATCTCCGATCACGATGCCCGCATTTCCCCGGCGGCGCTCGATCGCAATGGTCGAGGATCTCAGGGCAACTTCCTGAAGCACGAGCCCTACTATCGCGCCCATCCCGATGCCGCCATGCTGGACGTGTTCAAGCACGGTGCCGGCAACGGTGGGTATTCCGGAACAGCGGTATTCATCGGCGACAAGCATTTCGCCAAGGCTCAACTCGCGGGCAGGACGGTCGCCAATCCGACGGCCCGCGGCGTCAACTTGCACGAGCTGCAGCATCACGCCCAAGCGGCGGAAGGGTTTGCGGCGGGCGGCAGCCCACGAGACTTCGAAAAGCAGTTCCCGGGCGAGAAAAACGCCCAGTTGCGTTTTGCAAAATACTACATTTTGGCAGGGGAAGTAGAAGCAGAGAATACGCGCGCGCGTTCAAACTTGACGCCAGAGCAGCGCCGCGCCATTCACCCCATGCGCACTCAAAGCGTGGCTCGATCACAGCAGATCGTCACCGACCACACGGGGCGGGTCCAAGAGATGGCCGACGACGGCATCAAGGACTTCGGCGAAAAGATCGGTGGCGCCCGCAAGGACCGCGCCGTCAAGACCGGGCCGAAGGGTCCGAAGCCGGTCGACACTGACACCCGCCCCGGCTGGCAGAAGCGCTTCATCGCTGCCGAGAAACTCACCCGTGGCCCCGATGGCAAGTCGATGCCGTCCGGCCAGTGGACGCTGCTCGATACCCGCACCAAGGGCTACACCTTCGGCCATCGCGAAGCAGTCCGCCAGACCTTCCCGTCCCAGGCCGCCGCCGAGCAGGCAATCCCGCTCATCGCCGTGTCGCAGAAGCACACCGTGCGCGAGCAGTACGGACGTGGCGCCGACGGCAAGATTGACACTTCGAAATCCACATTCGAAATCTGGCGTCGCGTCACCGACCGCAAGTCGGTCAAGGCGGTGCCCGACACGTTCGCCTCGCGTGACGAGGCGTTGAAGCACATGGTGGCCAACGCCGAGCGCCTGCTCGGTTCGGCCAAAGGCTATGGCGAGGAGATCCTGGCCAAGCCGGAAAAGGTCATGCGTTCCGGCGACCCGGTTCGCAAGGGCGACGTTGTTCCGGAGCAATTCCTCAAGGATTTCAAGTTCCGTGGCGTGGAATTCGGCAACTGGCAGGGCGACCGCCAGCAGGTCATGAACCACGCCTACGACGCCATGCACGACCTCGCCAAGACCGTCGGCGTGGCGCCGGAAGCGCTCACCTTCAACCAGCGCATCGCGCTGGCGTTCGGTGCCCGTGGCAACGGCGGCAAGAACGCCGCCCGCGCCCACTACGAGCGCGACTACGGTGCGATCAACCTCACCAAGACCGGTGGTGCCGGCACGCTGGCGCACGAGTGGTGGCATGCTGCCGATCACTACCTCGCCACACTCGACGACCCGAAGCTCGATCAGTGGACGACCAACAAGGCCGGCGAGAAGGTGCTCAGCACCTCGGGCCGTGAGAGCGACTTCGCTTCGCACCGGGTGACCGACAAGGCCGCCCGCGGCGATCTCAACCCGGCCGTGCGCGAAGCCTACCGCGATCTCGTCGACACCATGCTCAAGAAGCCCGAGCAGGTCACCGTCGAGGCCGCCCGATTCGAAAAGCAGATGGAGCGCGCCAGCGCCGACCTGAAGCAGCGCCTGGCCGATGTTCGCGACGATCTCGCCCGCCAGAAGACCTACGGCAGCCGCAACACGGCGCCGGCCACCGCCGCCCAGCTCGCCGAATTCGACCGGCTTGCCGCCAAACTTCTGGCGGGTGAGGATCTGGCGACCAAGCACGTCTGGAACGACCCGTCGGGCGGGCCGTCGAACCGCAACATGGCCGGCCGCTACACCAATGACACCCTCGAGGCGATGTCGAAGGTGCTGAAGGAGGTGCGCGGCCGGGCCGGCTTCGACAGTCAGAACCACCAGGGCCCGCTCGATCGCGTCCGCTACGCCATGACCGGCGTCGACAACGCCGCCAAGCTGTTGGCAGACGCCAAGAATTCGCCAGTCAAGACGGTAATGACCTCGACCGACTTCGTGCGCGAGGCGGTGAAACTCGACGGCGCCCGCACCTCATCGTACTGGAATACTCGCCACGAGCTCGCCGCACGCGCCTTCACCGCCTATATCGAGGACAAGCTCGCCGGCTCTGGCCGCCGTTCGGACTATCTGTCGTTCGGTTCCGACAACCGCATGTATGGCCTGTTCGGCGATGCGAAGCCGTTCCCTGAAGGTGCCGAACGCGCCGCGATCAACGCCAAGTTCGACAAGTTGTTCGACGCGATGCGGCAGACCGAGGTGGTCAAGCCAGCCGCTGGCTATGTCCCGACACCGGCCGCACAGCGCGCCGGTATGGCTACGGATTTCGAATCCGGCATGAAGGCTGCCAACGAGGCAGCGGCTGCCAGGGTGACGATTGATGGCAAGGGTCCGGCTGGGTGGTCTGACGAGGCTCGAGCGAAGAGCGCGGAAGTCAGGGCAGCCAATGCCAAGCCCGATGTCCCGACCCTGCCGAAGTCGGTGCCACCGCCGGAAGTTCTGGCCGAACTCGCGGCAGCCGGCCGCAGAGCGCATGCCGAAGGTCGCGGCGGCGCGCCGGCGCAGAGCCCGGAAGTGATGAAGGCGATCGGCGAAGGCAAGTATGACGCCATCAAACTGATGGACGCCTACGCGAAGGCCTGGACTGCGGCCAACGCTTCGACACCGGTTCAGGGCGTCACCGATGCTGCGACGAAAGCCGCCGACCAGGCGCGGGCCGACCAGCGTTTCAAGGATGCGCTGGCCGAGACCGATCGCAAGATTGCAGAGCACAAGGCCAAGCAGGCGCCGGCCACCGAAGTCCGCAAGGACGGCAAGCGCTTCACCGTCCACGAGAACGGCAAGCCAATTCTGGACTCGAAGGGCCAGCCCAAGTGGTTCGGCTCGAAAGACAAGGCGGATGTGTTCCTTGCTCGCAGAAACGCAGCAAGCGGGACTGCCACCGCCGCTGACAAGGCGGTCCTCGCCGATCAGTTCGAGCGCGCAAGCGCTGCCAACAAGCGCGTGGCGCGCGAAGAATTCGGCAACAAGCTCGTGCGCGCAGGAAAGCCGCGAAACGGCAACCCGTTTGATCCAGGCGCCAAGCCTGCTGCTCGCCCGGCTGTTGTCGGTGACAACGGTGGACCGTCCGACAAGGCGCTGAAGACCGCGGCGAAGCTCGAATCCGTCGCCAAGCGCACGATCGAGGCAGCCCAGGCCGAGTACGACCGCCCGCGTCTGATGAACACCGCCCGCCGCGCGCGACTCGGCTCCGGCGTGCAGGAAGAACAGCAGCGCAAGATCGCGAACGCCAAGACCGCGCTGAAGATCGCGGAAGCGCTCCGCAATGGCGAGGCTGGCGCGCTGGCCGGCAAGGTCGAGTCTCTCGCCGACGTCGAACGACTGAGCAACACCTATCGCGCGGCGATGTATAACAACAACGCCAAGCGTGAGCAGTACCGCGGCTCCATGGCCGGCGTCGAGCCGGACGTGACCGACATCAAGCACGCCAAGCCCAGCGAGTACGTTCGTGCTCATGTGTTCCAGAGCGACATCCCCAAGCTCAGGGAATTGCTGAAGGGCAAGGGCGTCACCCGCGAACTCGACCGCATTGAGCGCAAGGTCAGCAAGGGCGGCGACTACGCGCACGTCCACACTGACATCAAGGACATTGAGGCGATCCAGAAGGTCGCGCAAGCGATCAAGAAGCACGTCCCGAACCCGAAAGAGACCTGGAAGCGCGAGAACCGGGCCGCGCGCGACGCGCACCGCAACGCCAACATGTGGCTCGGTGACCTGCGGGAATTCCAGGCGAGACAGCGCCTCGGACTCACCAATCAGTCCGAGCTGCACGCCACGCTCGAAGCCTTCGCCCAGACCAAGGTAAACCGCAAGACTGCTGACCCTGTTGCGGTCGCCGAGCGCGACCTCATTGGACGCAAGCTCCCTGGATTTTTCCCGACCCCTCAGACACTTGCCGAGCGCATGGCTTCGATGGCCGACATCAAGCCCGGCATGCAGGTGCTCGAGCCGTCTGCCGGCACCGGCCGCCTCGCCGATGCCGCCAAGAAGCTCGGCGCCAATGTCGATACCGTCGAGATGCAGTCGAGCCTGCGCGACATCCTCGCCAAGAAGGGCCACAACCTCATCGACTCGGACTTCACCTCGATGAAGCCGGAGCCGAAGTACGACCGCATCGTCATGAACCCGCCCTTCGAGAAGGGCCAGGACATCGAGCATGTCCGCCGCGCCTACGAGATGCTGAAGCCCGGCGGCAAGATGGTCGCGGTGATGGGCGAGGGCGCCTTCTTCCGTGGCGACAAGAAGGCGGCGGAATTCCGTAACTGGCTGGAATCCATCGGTTCTTCCGAGAAGCTTCCCGACGGCACGTTCAAGGAATCGAACACTGGTGTAAATACACGCCTCGTGACGATCGAGAAGCCGGCCGGCAACGGTCCGCAGGGTTGGTCCGATGCTGCCCGTGAGGCCTCTGCCGAGGCTCGTGGCGTGGCGAAACCCGGCGAAGGTTTGCAGACCCCCGGAAAAGCACACTCTGGCTACGCAAATCCGGCCGATCGTAAACCGGCCCCGTCCGTTCAATCTGCGGTTGAGCGCGCCATGGCGATGCAGGAGGCGAAGCTCAAGGCTCCGCAGCAGAGCACGCTGGGAACAGTCGCGAAGCCGGTTGAAGCCCCTGTGGCAGATACCGGCAAGTGGCTTGCCGAGCGCGACGAGCGAATTAAGGCGTCGAAGGCCGCAGGCAACCAGCATCTGGACGCCCTGCCGCGCGCCGTCGAAGGTATGCGCGGCACACCCTTCCGCAACGTCCACGATCCGAAAGAGCGCGGCGTCGTCCGCACCGTTGCGAACACCGGAGATGTCGTTGTCGATTGGGCCGACCAGTATTCTGCCGACAAGAACCTTGCCAACGTGACAAAAGAGGGCAAGAAGGACGTCCGACGTAGTTGGCTGGCACCGTCCGACCTCAAGGACTACGTCGCCGAGCCGAAGCCCGCCGCCCCGTCCACTGCTTCGAAGATCAAGGGCAAGGTCATGGGCCTGCTCGCCCCGGTTGCAATCGGCTCGGCTGCTATCGTCGCGATGAACGAGAGCGCCAAGGCCGGCGAAAGCAAGCCAAAGCAGGTCACTGCCGGTGCTGTCGAGGCTGGCAAAGGTGCGGCGGTTATGGGCGGCTTCATGGCAGCCACTGTCGGCATCACCAAGGGCCTGATGAAGGCCGGCATGACGGCTGCCAAGGCGGTACCCGCCACGCAGGGCATTTTGATGGCCGGTGGTGCTGTTGTTGGCGCTGTCACCGCCAAGCCCGGTGAGCGCCTCAAGGGTGCTGCCCGCGGTGCTTGGGACATGTCTCTGCCCGGCGCCGTGGTTGGCACGGTCCAGGCGGGCAAGGCAGCGATCGACAGTACCCGGGAGCGCATGGCCGCCCCGACGACCGGCCGCCTGTCTGACGCACAGCATGCCAAGTTCAAGGCGGCGAACGATGCCTATGACGCGATGCAAGACCTTTCCGATCGCTCGCATCACCCGGGCTGGTCGAATGCCGCCCGGATCGAGGCGGCGAAAGCCAGGGGAGCGGTCAACCTCCCCTATGGCGGCAACCCCAACCCTGCTGTGGGGCAGGCTCAGTGGATTACCCCCCCAACCCAGACCAACAAGAAGGGCTGAGAGGAACCATGGATGGACAAGCGCGCCAGAGCCTCGCCGACGAGCTCGCCCTCGCACTTTCAGACCGCGCCGATGCATGGCGGCGATCTGATGCTGGGGAGCATGCTCGGGCAGATGATCGCTGGGCAGCAAAGCGCCAACGAGCTTTTACACGCGATTACGGAACGGCTTTCGGACCTGCCGGACCAGATCGCCGATCGGATCTCAGACAAGCTACCTCGGCCAGAACCGTCGGCCTCAGTGCCGCCCCCCCAAGACGGAAAGGTCATGAGCTACATGAAGACCACGAAGGAACTGATGCAGGCCGCCCTGCCGCTCGCGCTGCTGACGGCGCTGGTCATGGGCAAGGTCACCTGGTCCGATGTCCTGCCCCTCATTCGCACAGCACTGGGAGTGCACTGATGGCGAAGATCGTGAAAGTCAACGATTGGTTCTGGACGCAACCCTTGCCCAAGCGGATGTGGATCGCGTGCGGCGCGGCCGGCGTCGTTGTCGCTTTGTTCTAACCATGCAACACACCTGATCGAAACCAGCAACAGAAGGAGCCGCACCATTCCCTGATCTCCCCCAACAGGGCCGTGCCGAATGTGACGCCATGGGTAAAAAGCGCAAGAAAATCAAGGACAAACTGACTCCGCAGCAGGAGAGGTTTTGCCAGCATTACGTGATGAACCAGAGCGGCGTCGACGCCTATCGGCACGCCTATCCGTCCTCGAAAGCCTGGAAGGACAACTCGGTTTATCCCAAGGCTTCCAGCATGTTGGCCGATGACAAGGTGGCGGCAAGAATATCGGCGCTAGCGTCGAAGGCTCTCGAAGTCGCTGAAAAGAAATTCGAAATCACCGTCGAGCGTGTTCTTCAAGAACTCGCTGCAATGGCGTTCGCGAATGCTGACGACTACTACGAATGGGGCGTCAAGACCGTCCCCGTGCTCGATAAGAACGGCAATCATCGGCACGACCGGAACGACGAACCGATGTACGAAAACATCCCCTATGCGTTCGTGAAGCCGAGTGACAAGCTGACGCGGCAGCAGAAGGCTGCGATCGTGGGCGCCGGCATGTCGTTCTCGAAGACGGGTGAGCCGGTGGTCGAAGTGAAGATGGGCGACAAGCGCGCAGCGCTGCGCGATCTCGGCACATACTTGAAGCTGTTCAACCAGACGATCGACCACAACGTCACCACCACCGGGTCGGTGAAGCATACCCATGACCATGATCACAAGCACACGATGCCGGATATCGAGAACATCGACGATCCGCGCGAAGCGCTGAAGGCGTTCGAGTTGGCGCGGCAGTCCCTCGCCATGGGCCGACCGGCCGGCAACGCCTGACGTGATCGATGGATTGGCCGCTGGACTACAAGGGCGAGTTGGCTCGCCGCTTGGAGCTCGAGCGGACCATTACCAAGAGCCCGGTCATGCTTGCTGGCGCGAAGGCGCTCTACGCTTCGAGCCCGGCCGCCTTCGTGTCCGACTGCGTCTGGCTGTACGAGCCGCGCAACGCCAATCGTGGCGAGCCGGTTCGCATCCCGGCCGTATTGTTCGATCGCCAGCGTGAGTTCATCGAGTGGATGCACGAGCGGTTCACCACGAAGACATCGGCGCCGGTCGAAAAGTCTCGAGACAGTGGGGCGACGTGGATGGCGTCATCATTCGCGGTGTGGCTTTGGCTGTTCCACCCCGGGGCATCGGTCGGGTTCGGATCGCGCAAGGAAATCCTGGTAGACCGGGCCGGCGACCTGCAGTCGATCTTCGAGAAGATCCGCTCGATCGTACGCCACCTGCCGCACTACCTGCGACCGGAGGGATTCAACGAGAAGGTGCATTCGAATTTCATGCGCCTGATCAATCCGGAGAACGATGCGACCATCATCGGTGAGGCGGGCGACAACATCGGCCGCGGCGGGCGAACGTCGCTCTATTTCATCGACGAGTCGGCCTACATCGAAAGACCGCAGCTGGTGGAAGCGGCTTTGACGGCGACGACTGATTGCCGAATCGACATCTCATCCCCGCGCGTCGGCACCCTGTTCAACGAGTGGACAGCCAAGAGCCGGCTGAAGTTCATCTTCGACCTGTTTGACGCACCATGGCACTCGGAAGCATGGGTGAAACAGAAGAAGGCCGACCTCGAAGAAAAGGCCCTCGGCTATATCTTCCGGCAGGAATACCTTCGAGACGGCACCGCTGGTATCGCTGGGCAGTTGATCCCGGGCGAGTGGGTGGAAGCTGCAGTCAATGCCGCCGAGAAACTCGGCATCACGCTGACCGGAGAGAAGTCCGGGGCTCTCGACGTTGCGGATGGTGGGGCTGATCGCAACGCGCTTTGTCTGCGACATGGGATCAGCGTCGAGAGTGTCGTCTCGCGCGGTGATCTGCTCGCCGATGCGGCCGGGCTATGGGCCTACAGTGACGCCAAGACGTTCGGATGCCGCAAGCTGCGCTACGACAGCATCGGTGTCGGCGCTGGCGCAGCGGCATCGCTTCGCGACAAGAAGGACATAATCATCCGCGGCTGGTCCGGTGCGGCGGAGGTCGTCAATCCGATGCAGAAGTACGAGGGCAATCGGACCAACGAGGACATGTTCGCCAACGCCAAGGCGCAAGGTTGGTGGGAGTTGCGCGACCGGTTCTTGCGCACCTACCGGGCTGTTGTCGATGGCAAGCCCTACGACAAGGACGAAATCATCTCTCTCTCTCCCGACATCCCGGAGCTGCGAGAGTTGAAGTCGGAATTGTCGCAGGTCACGCGCAAGGAAAACGGCGCCGGCAAGATCTTGATCAACAAGCAGCCCGATGGTCATCAGTCTCCGAACCGGGCGGACGCGGTAATGATCGCGTTCGCGCCGGACCAACCCACGCTCAAAATCCTGGGCATCTACTGACATGGGCAAGCAACGCACTCCGGAGCGCGCCGCGAAAATCCTTGATCGCGCCGCGCGCATGTCGTCGTTCAAGCCCGGCATCCTAGATCGTCGGCTGTTCGACACGCAGATGCGCACGCCCGGGCACGTCAATGCGCCCTTCAACATCAACAAGGTGGCCCAGGCCGGAATTCTCACGCCCGCCGGCCGGCAGGACATCCCGCTGTCCAAGATCAGGACCGAGCAGCCAACTATCTCCCTCGCCGCAGCCAAGGCGAAGCTGACAAACCCGACCACCAAGGGCGGTTCGGCGCCGGTCGTCGTGCAGCACAACGGCCTTTACTACGTCGGCGACGGCAATCATCGGATCACCGCCGCTCGAGCGCTCGGTGAGAAATCGATCAATGCTCGCGTCATGGAGATCAACGGGCAGATCAAGCAGCCCCTGGTCACCATGGGAAGTGTCACCAAAAACCTCGGGCACCTCTCGGCATTTGCCGGCCCTGCCGTGGTGGCGGCAAACGCGACCATGGCCTACAAGGCGCGGATCAACGACGGTGGCAGCACCGCCGAAGCGGTCGGCTCTGCCGCGATGGAGGGCACCAAGACGGCCGCTACCGGCATGGCACTCGGCGGCGCTGTCAAAGCCGCAACCAACGCCGGCGTTCTAAAGGGCGCCGCAGCCACCATCGGACGCGCTGCCGTGCCACTCTCGATGGCTGCTCATGCAGGTGGATACGCGTTCGGAGCGTGGCGCCGCGGCGAAGACAACCTCGGCATCATGAAAGCCGCTGGATGGGGCGCGATCAACGGTGTGGTTCCGTTCGATCTCACAGCGCAAGCCGTGAAGGCCTGGGGCAACAGCGGGCGCACCGACACTGCGACGCCAGCGCGTTTGACCAGCGATCAAGCCGCGAAGTTTCAGACCGCAAATGCAAGTTTCAACGCTGGTTCCGCCCATGCGCAACAGCAGGGCGAGGCGGGCACCGAGCCCACTGGCAAGCGAGTGGGGTGGAGTGACAAGGCCCGCGCTGCATCGGCCGCAGCGCGTGGCGTGAAATGGACCGGACCGACGGAATAGGAGCACACATGGCCTCGACTACGAACGTGACGGCAGCAGCCGGCGCGGCATGGACTCTCGCCTACACGGCCAGCGGTACGGTGACCATCGGCCTGCAGAACCGCCACACGAACAGCAACGTGCTCGTCCGCGTCGGTGCGTCAGCCGCAGTCGGCGACAGCCCGGATGCAGCGGCCATGCTGCTGTTTCCCAACGAGTACCGGCCGCTTTCGATCGTCAGCGGCGACAAGGTGTTCGTGCGCTCGACGTCCGGTGAAAGCGCCACCGTCGTGGTTCTCGCCTGAGAGGCCTCATGAAAACCTACCGGGTCAACGGCCGCGCCATCAGCATCGGCTATCGCTGGACGCAGCGCTTGCAGCTATCGGGCGAAGCCGTGTTTTTCCCGTCCGGCTGCGCGATCACAGCGCACGTCCGCGTGACGCCGTTGAGCTCGGTAATCCTTGCCACTCTGACCACGGCAAACGGCGGAGTGACGCGGGTGTCCGACACGGAGATCGACATCGCTCTGACCGCAGCACAGACGGGCACGATGAAGCAGGGCACGGTCGTCGTCGACTTTGTGCGCACGACGCCGAGCCCGACCGAACATCTCGGCTTCCGAATGACTATCCCGGTAGGCATTCCCGTCACGCAAGGGGTTTCGTGATGGACCAGATCATCATCGAGCCGACGGCTGGCGTCATCCTCGTCGAAGTGGATGATGCGGCTGCTGGCGCGGTATTGATCCCGATCGGTGTGCCCGGCCCCGCCGGCACTACCGATCACGGCGCCTTGACCGGCCTCGGCGACGACGATCATCCGCAGTACCACACCGACGCGCGCGGCGATGCCCGCTACAGCCTCACCGGGCACACGCACGCCGGCGTCTACGACCCGGCTGGCACGGCTGCCACGCTCGACGCCGCGCACGTCGCCGCGCTCGACCCACACCCGCAGTATCAGACGCAGGCCGAGGGTGATGCCCGCTATGATGCCGTCGGCGCCGCCGCCGCGGCCCAGGCGACGGCCGTGCAGCGCGCAAACCACACAGGCACTCAGGCGGCCGGGACGATCACTGGATTGGCCGCGGTCGCGACTTCCGGCGCCAAGGCGGACGTCGGACTCGGCAACGTCGACAACACCAGTGACGCCAGCAAGCCGGTATCGACGGCGCAGGCCGCTGCAATCGCGCTGATGGTGCCGCTCACTCAGAAGGGCGCGGCCAACGGCGTGGCCCCGCTCGGCGCCGATAGCAAGATCGCGTCGACCTATCTGCCGTCCTACGTCGATGACGTGACCGAGGCCGCAGACCTCGCCGCGATCCAACTGCTGACGGGGGAGGCGGGCAAAATCTACGTTGCGGCCGACACTGGCAAGACCTATCGCTGGTCGGGATCGGCCTATGTCGAGATCAGCGCCTCGCCTGGATCGACCGATGCTGTGCCGGAGGGTGCGGCGAACCTCTATCACACTCCGTCGCGCGTCACCGGGCTGATCGCTGCCGCTGTCGGCGTATCGGTGCAGGCCTACAATGCTGGCCTCGCGGCCATCGCGGCGCTCACCACCACGGTATTCGGCCGCGACTTCCTGACCCTGGCCGATGCTGCCGCCGCCCGCGTCAAGCTCGGCCTCGCCAATGTGGCGGCGACCGGCTCGTATTCCGATCTGACCGGCACGCCGGCCGCCTACTCGCTGCCGGTCGCGACCGGTGCCGTGCTCGGCGGCGTCAAATCGTCCGCCTCGATCACGGTGGCGGGCGACGGCACCCTCGGCCTCGGCGCCACCGTCACCGGGCCAGCCGGATCGCTGCTGACGATCGCCGCCGCAGCCAGCCAGGACATCACGATTGCGCCCAGCAACGGCTCGCTGACCATCTCTGGCGCCTCGATCAACATGTCGAGCGGGCGCCAATTGCGCTGGAATTTCGATACCTATCTCCACCGCACCGCCGCCGCTGCATTGCAGATGGGGCTCGACTCCGCCGCGCCGGTTTCTCAGACGTTCGGCGTCGCCAATGCGCGCGCCGGCACCGACACCAATGCCGTCGGCGGCAATCTGACGATCGCGTCCGGTCGCGGTACCGGCAATGCCGCGTCGTCGACGCTGACGCTGGCGACGCCGGCGCCGACCGCGTCCGGCACCGGTGGGCAGACTTCGACCCCGCGCATCACGATCAAGGGCGACCTGGTCGGCGTCGGCTCCGGCGCGACCACGCCGACCGCCACCCTCGACGCCGCCGGCGACACGATGCGGCTGCGCACCGCGCGCACGCCAGCCAGCGCCACCGCCGCCGGCAACGCCGGCGACCAGTGCTGGGACGCGAACTATTTTTATATCTGCGTCGCCACCAATACCTGGCGTCGCGTCGCCCACAACTCATGGTGATGATGACATGGCCTACACCGAGACCCTGACCGGACGCACGATCGTCCTCGACCTCGATGCCGCAGGCAATCTGCTCGCCGGTAATGTCGAGACACGCCACGCCGTGGCCGTCGATGGCGCCGCCCGGCCCGACGTGGTGACGCGCGAGGTGTTGACGGCGGCGATGCTGGCCGCCCTGCTGCCGGACCGCGCCGCGCTGCTGGTCGAGCATCAGGCCGCGACCACGGCACTCGCCGCCGTCACGGCGGAGCGCGATGCGCTCGTCGAGGAAGCGGCGGCGCTGCGGCGCCAGGTCGCCGCGACCAGTGGCGCCGCGCCGACCGTCGACGGCGTGCCGCAGGTGGTGACCAACTATCAGGCCCGCGCGGCGCTGATCGCCGCCGGCTTGTTCGAGCAGGTGGACACGGCGGTGAAAGCGGGCGGGGCGGGCACGCCGGCCTATCAGGCCTGGGAGTACGCCAATCAGGTCTATCGCAACTCGCCGCTGATCATCGGACTGGGCGAGGCGCTCGGGATCGATGCCGCCCAGATCGACGCCCTGTTCGTGGCTGCTGCACAGATCGAGTGATCGAACTCGGAACCGGAGACGCAAGTGGCACAAGACACATTCTGGGGTCGGTTCAAGGCGGGGTTCGCCGGCACCGCCTCGCACATCTCTACCAAGGCGGCTGTCTCCGAACCGATGTCAGCCTTGGCGCCGCCGGCGATCCACGGCATTCAATTGCAGGTGGCAGACGTATCACCCTATCAGGCGTGGCTGCTGTACCTCAACGTCTCTTCGTTCGCGCGCGTGGTCGATCTCATCGCGGATGCGGTGTCGGCTCTCATCCCCGTGGTGCAGGAAAACGGCAAGATCATCGATGGCCATCCGATTTCGGCATTCCTGGCGCGGCCAGGGTTCAACCGCAACCGCAAGCGCTTGATCAAGGAGTTGACGGTCCAATACCTCGTCACCGGGACGGCCTATACCCACGTCTATGGCAATCCCAGTGCTCCCCCGACCGCGATCGACGTACTCAAGACCTATCAGGTCAATCCGGTTCCTGGTTCCGACATGTGGCCGCAGTCCTACCAGTGGAACGAGGGATTGCGATCGGTCCGATTCGAGCGCAATGAAAACCCGCGAGACTTCCGCTGGGTCGACATGGCAAGCCAGTTGTCCGAGATCATTCCGATCTATGACATGGAGGGTTCGAAGCGCGGCATTGGTCTGCCGCGGCTCAATGCCATCCGCAACGACGTCGAATTGCGGCTGAAGGGAATCCAGCACAATGCGTCCGTGCTCGACAAGGGCGCGCGTCTGTCAGGCGTTCTCGCCGTGGCCGAGTTCTCGACGCCGGAGCAGGAAGAGTCGCTGATGGCTCAATTCCAGTCGCGCGCCACCGGTGTGCACAACGCCGGCGGGATCATGATAACCTCGGGCAAGGGACTGGAATTCACGCCATTCAGCCAGACCATGAAGGACATGGACTTCGCCAAGCTCATTCAGATCGTCGAGGACGCGATCGTCTCGCGCTACAACGTGCCGGTGACGCTCTATCGAACGGACGCGCAGACCAACAACAACTACGAGACCGCTTGGAACATCCTCTACGATCAGGCGGTCCTGCCGACGTTCCAGATCATCTTCTCAGGCCTCGCCCAGATGTTCACGGAGCGGCTCGGCTCCTCGATCGAGATCGTGCACGACTCACTCACGTCGCCGATCCTTGCGCGAGCCGCGACATCACGCGCGCGCGAATTGTTCTCGGCCAATCTCGTGTCACGCAACGAGGCCAGGCAGATCGCCGGCTATGAGCCCGTGCTCGGCGGTGACATCATCTATGGCCCGATGGGGATGGTGCCGCAGGGCGAAGACCTGTTCACCGGGATCGACGATGCGGATGGCGAACCGGGCGAACGCAAGCCGGTCGTTGTGCATCCGCAGAATCCCGCAACGGAAGAGCCCGACAACAAACCGGCCAAGAAGCCGAAGCCCAAACAGGATGACGAAAAGAGCTTCCGCGTGCTCGAGGACTTCGCTACCGAACTCGGTAGCAAGAAACTGAAGGTGGTGCGCTGATGTCGATGAAAGATGCAGTCCGGGATGTCGCGGTCGGTGCAGCCGCAGGCGTTGCTGTTGCTACGGCCTACGAAGCCTACCGCAAGGGGCTGGAGCGCGACATTCTCGACGGCAAGCCGACTCGCCTGGAGAAGATCGACCCGCGAACCATCAGCGCCGATCCGGAGACGTTCCAGTTCAAGTCTGGCGGCGACAACAAGGGCGTGACCGACCGCCTGAAGGACGTGAAGCAGTGGGATCCGGTTGCGGCCGGCAAGGGAATCGTGTTCGAGAAAGCCGACGGCACACGGGTGATTGCCGACGGTCATCAGCGCCTGGGGCTCGCCACCAGACTGGCCGAGCAAGGTCAGAACGTTCGCATGGACGCCTACGTTATGCGCGAGCGCGACGGCTGGACGCCCCGTGACGTTCGGGCCTACGCCGCGATCAAGAACATGCAGGAAGGGTCGGGCGCTTCCCTCGACATGGCGAAGGTCATGCGAGAGCGGCCGGACCTCGTGAACACAGGCCGCATGCCGCTGTCCGACGTGAAAGTGCGTGAGTCGAAGTCGCTGGCACAACTCTCAGAACCGGCGTTCAAGATGGTGGTCGGTGGCGCGGTGAAGCCGGAGCACGCCGCGGCAGTGGGAGAGTCGGTGACGGACGCTGGCCGCCACGCCGACATGCTGGCCGAGATGGTCAAGGCCAAGGTCGAAAGCGCACAGCATGCGAGGCTCTATGTGTCGCAGGCGATGGCGGCACCGACGATCACTGAAAGCCATGCAAGCTTGTTCGGTGAAGAAACCTCGACCCGATCGCTGCTTGCCGAGCGCGCCAAGATACTCGACAAGGCCATGTCCGCCCTGAAATCGGACAAGCGGATCTTCGGGCTGTTGGAGCGCGAAGCCTCGAACATCGAGGCAGCAGGCAACAAGCTCGCGCATGAAACGAACATCGCGAAGGCGGAAGGGGCTGGCAAGCTCGCTTCCCTGGTCGAGAAGCTGTCGACGACAAGGGGTGCGGTCTCGACCATGCTCGATCGAGCGGCGGCAGCGGTTGCCAACGGCGAGCCTCCGTCCAAGGCAGCCCGTGCATTCGTTCGTCAAGTCGGCGACGTGATGAAGCAAGGCGGCATGCAGGCACTGATGGGCGATGCGCCAGCAAGGATGCAGATGATGGCCGATCCTCCGAAGCAATCCTCGATGTTCGGCGCTCCTTCCACTGCCGACAAGATCGCAGCGGAAGTACGAGCGAAGGAAGCCAAAGGCCGTACTGGCGATCCGATGAACGAAGGCCTGTTCGGTTCGGGTAGGCTGCAGGCGGATCTCGTCGATATGGCGAAGCAGCCGGCCCGATATGCAGCCGCCATCACCGAGCAGCGAGAAGCGGTTGCGTCCGGCGACCAGGGCAGAATCGCGAAGGCCAATGAAGCGTTGGATGCGCATCACAACGGCGGCTGGTCTGATGCTGCAAGAGAGGCTTCGGCAGATGCACGTAAGGCAGACCCGCACGCCGCAGAGCGCGAGCGCATCGCGAATGGCACCAAGCGGATCGGCGATACCTACAAGGCGCCGGCGCCTGCCGCTCCGACCGCTGCCGACAAGTTCACATCGGGCATGAAGCCTATGACAGCCGCCAAGGCCAAGGCCGCACTCGAAACTCAGGTCCGCCACAACGGTAAGGAGTTTCTGTCGCGCGCCGCCCTGGTCGAGCGCGAGATCGCCAACGGCGCCACCGTCCAGACGATGAAGATCGCCGGCAAGGATCAGCGCGTGCTGATGGGCAAGGATGGCGCTTTCCTCGACACGCGCAACATCACCAAGGCCGGTCTCGACTACGCCGAACACCTGTCGGCTATGAAGCCGACCAACCCGAACTACACCCCCGGCGTCGGCACGAAGCAGGAATCGTACTGGTCACACAAGGCCCCGCCGACCCCGACGGTGAACGAACTGCCGCCCGGCGCCTTCAGCGGAACGCAGCGCGACTTTGAATCGCTGTCGCCCGGCATGCGCCGCGAGATCAAGCGCGCGGCCGAACTGGAGGCGATCAAGCAGAAGACCCGCGATGCTCTGGGGCCGAACGGCGACGGCAAACACCGCCGCACCGACGGCACGCCGATCCTGCCCAAGGGCAACGTCGATATGTACGGCGTCTACACGGAGACGTCAGACGTCAAAGCCCGCATTGAGCACTTGAAGCAGGGCTTGAGCGAACTCCCGGCTGGCGCGATCCGCGATGCCGCCGAAAATCAGATCAAGATGCTGTCTGACGAGTTGAGCAAGCGCAATCCAGGCTGGTCCGACGAAGCCCGTGCTGCATCAGCAGAGGTAAGGGGAGAGAAGGCGATGGCGAAGGGTGACAACGCCGCGGTCCTGTTGAACGCTCAGAAGAATTTCAAAGCCAAGTACGGCGGCGACTTCGACATGATGCAGCACGCAACTGCTGCTGATTTGCGCAAGATGATCGACGGTCGGATGACCCAGAAGCAGGCATTCGCCGAACTGGACCGGATCAAGACCGCAGGTGAGCGGCGCTTGGCTGCCGCAGAAACCAGTGTCCCAGCCAGCAACAGCAGCGAGGCTGACAGTCTCCGCGCTGGCCGCATCAATCGCCTCAAAAATCGCGCGGCAGCTGGTGAGATCACAGGAGCGGCTGCCGATAAGTTCGTGGCAGATAATCTGGCGAAGCTCGAAGCACTCGATGCGAAGCGGGCGGCTCCGGCTGCGCCAGTCGAGACATCGGAACAGCGCAACGCTCGCATTGCCGCCAACATGCCGCGTGCGACGACACACGAGGATCTCCGCAAGCCGCTCCTGAAGGACAAGGACGTCAAGGCCCTGCTCAAAGAGGGCAGTGTCACCAAGGCTGACGTGAAGAGCTCGCGCACGATGCGCGATCTCAACGAACTGGTCGAGAAGACGCGCGCCAGCCGCGCCGCCGACCGCGGTATGATGGTCGAAGCGTTCAGTGGCACCGGCCTTCGCGGCACTCAGAACGAGGCCAATCGCGAGGCCATCATAAAAAACAGGAAGGCGAACGCGAAGGGTCCGACCAACGCCGAGTTAGTTCGCACCATGCAAGCCACCGCCATGGGCGCGAAGCGCATTCGTGAGCCGGCGCCTGTCGCCCAAGGCAAGCGCGCCGCTGCGGCCGAAGCCTACAAGGCGAAGTTCGGCTACGCGCCACCGTCCGACATGTCGAGCGGTCCGATGAAGCGCTGGACCGACAGCCCGATGAAGGTCGGCCCCGGCCAGCCCGGCGATCCGGCCTACGAATCGGTCGTGAGCCAGACCAAAATCAAAGCGCTGCAGAGCGCCGCCAAGAACGAAGCTGCCGCCAAACCTGCCGCTTCGCCGACCAAGCGCGTAGGTCGTAAGGCGCTGGGTTTGCTCGCGCCCGTTGCCATCGGTGCTGCCGCTCTCGTTGCCGCCAATCGATCGGCTGAAGCGGGTGAGACCAAGACCAAGCAGGCCCGAGCCGCAGGCAAGGAGGCCGCAGTCGGCGCCGGCGTCATGGCTGGCTTCGTCGCCGGCACTGCCGTGATCGCCAAGGGCTTCATGAAGGTCGGTCTCACCGCCGCCAAGGCAGCCCCTGCCACGCAAGCCGTGCTGATGGCCGGCGGTGCCATCCATGGCGCAGTCACTGCCGCGCCCGGCGAGCGCATGAAAGGGGCTGCCAGAGGCGCATGGGACATGTCGCTGCCTGGAATGGTGGTGAACACGGGCGCAGCCGTGAAGGATGCTGTCGTCAGCACGCGAGCTCGTTCTGCCGGTCCCGCTCGTCTCACCGATCAGCAGCAGTCGCTCTATGCAGATGCATCCAAGCGACACAAAGCCATGCGCGAGGCAGCGCAGAGCGAAGATGCGGGTAAGAAGCAAGGCTGGTCGAATGCAGCCCGCATCGGTGCCTACAAGGCGCGAATGGAGAACGCCGGTCAGTCTGCCGACAACCTGCCATACGGCGGGAACCCTTCGAATGGTCCTTCGCAGTGGGCGCCGAGCGCCTCGTCGTCCGACCTTTCGGCTGCGATGAAGAAGCGCTGACCCGATGTCTCATGCCGACGACGTTCTTGAGGCGAAGATCGCACTCGAGGGCGAGATCGCGCGTCCGCTCTATCGGGCATGCCTGCGCTACCTGTCGGCGTGGGTCGACGCCCGTGGCGAACTCGGCATGTTCGCCCGCGTTGCACACCAGCAGTCAATCGAAGCGCTGTTGATCCAGCACTACGCCCGCGTGGTCATGGTGATGACGGGGAGGGCGCCAGGGCGGTTCCCACGCATCGAGGATTCCGCGATCAACATGCGGCACGGCGAGCGGATGCGCGCCCGAGCTCACAATCAGGCGATGATGATCATTGCCGGCATGGATCGCGATCTAGCCCGCGCGCTTCTGGAAGTCGAAAGCGGGGCAAAGAGCGCAACGCCCGCGCTCGAGACCAAGAAGTCGAAATGGTCCGTCCAATACCTGATGAAGTGGAAGGAGTCGGCGAAGCGCGCGGCCGAAAAGATCAAGAAACGCATCAAGGCGCTGGCGAACAAGGAAACCCAGGAGCCGGCCGAAGAGTCACGCTACGAGTGGGTCAAGCAGAACGAAGCCGATTCCGATGTCTTCAAGGTGTGGCATTCGCTGATGGACGGTCGCGAGCGCGCGTCCCACCACGCCGCTCATCTGCAGGAGCGGCGTGTCGACGTGCCGTTCGATGTCGGCACGTCGCATCTGATGTTCCCCGGCGATCAGAGCCTCGATGCTCCGTTATCGGAAGTGATTAATTGCCGCTGCTTCATGACCCACTACGCCCGCCGGCGCGCGGATGGCGAGACGCAGGACATTGAACTGCAGACACCCTCCATTCCTGCCAAAAGAACATGGCATCGCGGTGACCGAATGGGGAAAGAAACACCGGTCACGCCGACCACGTCGGTCACGCTCAACGGCAACACGAGGGCTCGGATCGTTCTGCCGGACAAGTCGTTCGCGACGTTGCGGCAAGAGGGGCCCGGCCTGATCGTGATCGTGCGCGGCCGACGGCAAATCGCGCGCGCGACGCACTCTGGCGGCAAAGTCACGTCCGTCGCCATCGATCCTGCGTATCAGGCGACCGGCCTCGAAGAGATGATACGTCGTTCCGTGTCAGAGAGTTTCAGCCGCGCGCCGCGCTGACAGGCGCCATCCGTCAACATTGAAATCCCCGTGCCGATCCGCCAGCGGACCGGGTTTCGCCACGCATCGAGACGATGCGGGCTCAATCGCGCTTGGCGAAGCGCACGCAAAGGAAGACCACAATGACGATCCGCCCCGACTACGGCCATCTCATCGATTTCGAAGAGAAGGCGCTGAATGAGACCGACGACGCATGGACGATCACCGGCTATGGCTCCGTGTTCAACAACACCGATCTCGGCAACGACGTCGTCATGCCCGGCGCGTTCGCCAAAAGCCTGCGTGAGCACGGGCTGCCGCTGCTGCTGTTCAACCACAAGATGGAAGATGCGCCGATCGGCACCGTGATCGAAGCCAAGGAAGATCGCCGCGGCCTTTGGCTCAAGGCCGAGCTTCCCAAGGACGACTCGTTCGTCGCCGGCCGCATCGTCCCGCAGTTGAAGCGCAAGGGTCTGCGCGGCATGTCGATCGGCTACAAGACGAAGGAAAGCGAGCGCCGCAAGGACGGCGTGCGCATGCTCAAGCAGTTGCGGCTCTACGAGATCAGCATCGTCAATCTCGCGATGAACCCCGAGGCCAACGTCGAGACCGTGAAGGGCCTGATCCAGTTCCAGGCGCTGCAGATCGACATGCGTGCGAAGGCCTGGGACGCTGATGCCGCGCTGAAGCGACTCAAGGACCGGTTCGGCGGCAGCGACGAGATCAAGTCGGCCTTTCTGTTCGTCGATCCGGATTGTGGCATCGATGCACTCGACCCGAAGATGCTCATCGCCGACGTCGATGAAAATGGTTGCCTGAAGGCAAATCACGTGGCTCTATTCAAGGCGTCGGCAGCAATCGCCGGGGCGCGTGGCGGAGTGAAACTCCCCGAGGACGCCGTTGGTGCGGTCAAAGAGCATTTGGACCGCTACTACGGGCAGATGAACCTCGAAAGCCCCTTCAAGTCGTTCAGCGTCCCCGAGTTCGATGCCCTGGATCAAGGCGAGCGAGAGGCCCGTCTGAAGAACCTCGGCATCAGCGGGACTCTGGCCAAGCGGTTCCTGTCGAATGGTCCGCGGGACGCGGATCGCACCCAGCCCCAGCGTGACGCTGTGGCAACCGAAGGCGCGAAGGCGCTCTTCGCCGCGCTGACCTCCATCGTGGAGACCGCGGTTGCGATCCAACCAAAACCCGCAGGATGACCAGATGACCGATATGCCCGATGCATCGAAGCTGCAGGCGATAGCGACCGAAGTTAAGGACGCCCTCGCGACGCTTCAGCAGTCCGGCAAGGGCACCCACTCCCTTGCCGAAGACACCAAGCGCAACGTCGAAGCCTTCATGACGAAGTACGAGAAGGAGTCGGCCGAATTCACACGCAAGTGGACCGATGCGCAGAACGAGAAGAAGGCCGTCGAGGAGAAGGCCGCGAAGCTCGAAGCGGAACTGCTCGCGACCAAGAAGGACACCGACGAGTACAAGAAGCGCGTCGAACATCTCGAGATGATCTTCGCCAAGAAGGGTCGCACCGGCGAGGACAAGGAAATCGCGCGCGAGACGCCCGAGTACAAGAACTTCTTCGGCTGGTTCGCCTATCATCCGAAGAAGTCGGACTCGGTCGACATCGACTTCAAGACCCTGCGCACCGACAGCGAGACGCAGGGCGCGTATCTCATTCCGCAGATCATGGACAACGAGATCCGCAAGAACATCGTCGAGATGTCGCCGGTTCGTGCCTATGCCCGCAATCGCGTGGCGCCCGGCAAGACCATGGACATCCCGCGCCGGTTGACGATCCCGATCGCCTACTTCGAGGGCGAGGCTGAGCAGGACACGTCCGATCAGAGCCAGTACGGCTCCGAGCAGGTCACGCTCTTCCGTCAATCGATCACGATCCCGGCCACCCTCGACATGATGGTGTCGTCCGCCTTCGACCTCGAGCGCGAAATATCGAGCGATGTCGGCGAAGCCTTCGGCGTCGGCGAAGGTCGCGGCTTCCTCACTGGTTCCGGCGTCAAGGGCCCGCAGGGCATCGTCTCGGACAACCGTATCACCGTGGTCGACACCGCCGCTTCCGGCGCCATCGACTTCAACGATATGGCCGAGATCGCCGGCAAGCTGAAGCGGGGCCAGAATCCGATGTGGTTCATGAACCGCCGCAGCCTCGCCAAGATGTGGCAGATCAAGTCCTCGATCGGCGTGCCGATCTGGACCCCGGTCGCCGGCAACTCGCCTGCCACCATCTGGGGGTTCCCGTACTCGTCCGACATGATCGACATGGACGACGCCCAGACCGGCGCCGGCGCCAAGCCGATCATCTTCGGTGACATGCGCCGCGGCTACGAGATCTTCGACATGCTCGGGATCAGCGTCATCCGCGACGACCTCACCAAGAAGCGCCAGGCGATCACCGAGTGGACGTTCCGCCGGTATCTGACCGGCCGGGTCATCATCCCCGAGGCCTTCAAGATCATGCGCGTCAAGGCCTGATCGGGCTGACGTTCATCATCCAACCCACGAAAGGGAATGACCTATGTCTGCAGACTATGATCTCGTGAGCGATATCGTCGCGCCGCTCGGCCTGTTGCTGGCCACGCGCACGGCGACCGCTCAGACCCCCGGCGTCGAAACCGGCGCCTTCCGGTCGGTGACCTTCGGGTGGTACGTCGGCATCGGCGGCATCACCTTCACGACCACCAACCGTCTCGACGTGGTGATCGAGGAGTCGGACGACGACAGCACCTACACCGCTGTTGCCGATGCCGACTCGGTGATCCTGCCCTACGGCCTGACGTTCGCCACCGGTGGCATTGTCGCGTCCTACGTCGCAGCGAAGGCTGCGGCCGACACCGCCTACAACCTCGTCGGCTATCGCGGCAAGATGAAGTTCGCCCGCCTGAAGCTGCTGTTCGGCGGCACGCACGCCACCGGCACGCCGACCGAGGTGATCGCCATCAAGGGTCACCCGATGTCGAAACCCACCTGGCAGACTTCTGTCGAAGTTTGATCCAGCGGACTGAGCCGGGGCTGTTCTGGCGGGCAGCCCCGGCTCGCAACAACGGGGGACTAGCATGCATTTCCATCCTGTTCGTGCGCTCGAAGAGGGCGTCTGGCACACATGCCGTCGGCGGAGCGCCAGAATGGCGCCCCACGCTGCAGCCGAACCCGACATCTACATGCCGATGCGGTATCTCGTCCGAGTGCTGGTCGAGGAGGCCAAGTGGTCGATCGATGGAGCCGGCGTGGATGTCGAGCAAGGTCTCGTCGTCTCATTCGCACGCGAAGACGACGCGAAGTATTTTCTCAGTGCCCATGGCCGTCGCGAATCGCCGCGATGTGAACCGGTGTGGGTGGCCGCTGGAATGATCGTGGCGTTCCACGACCGGAGCGACGCACAGTTCTTCGTCGATTCGGGGAAGGCCGAAGCGATCAGCGAAGACGAATTCGTCGCCATCGTGAATGCGCAGCGACAAGAGGCACCGGTGGATGCCGTGGCCGAAGACGTCGCGCAGGAGCAGCCGGCCGCAGTCGAAACGGCAACAGCGTCCGAAGAAGAGGTCGTCGCGCCGGTGAAGGCCAGCGCCGGGAAGAAGAAGGGGGGCAAAGCATGATGAAGGGCAAGATCGAGAACAAGTCCATGGCGCCGGCGAAGGAGAACAAGACGGCGCCGGCTCCGAAACCCGCACCGAAGAAGGGCAAGTGACATGTCCGAGACCGCAGCAAGTGATGAACCAAAAAAGTCACCGCCGTTGCGTCCCGAGGATCACGTTGAAGTTTTCCGCGATGGCCACCTGGTCATGGTCGGGACGGTGCGCGCGATCGATCTGACGATCAGCAAGACCGACCGGTCGACCCGAGTGGTCATCGCCAACGATCAGCTGGAGTTGACCTGAAATGGCCAAGCGCCAAGCATCAGACACCAAGCCAGCGCGAGCGCCGTCTCCGGCCTCGCAACGGAAATCTGCGGCTGTCGAGGCGTATACCAAACAGACCGGTCACGCTCCGCCGAAGAATTGGACCACTGCAAAGATCGAAGGGCGCACGCGCACGCTCGGCGTTACGCAGGTAGCTGGCACAGGATATATTGGGAACAAAGCTGGCGCCGCTCGCCCAACAGTTTCGCTTGATCCGATGAAGCTTGGGCAAGCCCGCCTCGACACTGCGAAGGCTCAAGCCGAGATCGCGAAGTCGACCGGTTCGAAGGCGTTCGCCGCTGCTGGCCTCCACAATGCCGCAGAAGCGGACAAGCGGTGGGGGCAGGTGGCATCACGTCTGCCTGCTGCCGATAGTCCGAAGACGGCTTCCGCGCCTGTGTCCATGCCCACTCCAGAGCCGCGCTCAATGGCAAGCAGGGTGGCTGGTGCGCTCAGCAAGGCGGCGGTCCCGCTGGCAACGGTTGGCGTCGGCGTCGCAGCCATGCGGGCTTATCGCGAAGTCAAGGAGAAGGGTGGCACGCTTGAGAACGCGGTGCGCTCCGGTGTGGCTGCGGCGGCAGTCCCAGCCGCGATTGCGGCCAGTCCAGTTGTAGCCAAAGTGGGAGAAGGTCTTCGCTACGGTGGATTTGCAACCGCGCGTGCCGGGATGGAGATGCTTGGTAGCGCAGGCGGCCAAATCGACAATGTCTTCGGATTGGGCCTTGGCATGAAAATGATTGTCGGCGGTGGCGCGGTAGGTGGGCTTGGTGCCGGCCTTGAGGTTGTCGGAAAGGTCACCAGCAAGGTCGTATTGCCGGCTGCTGCTGCATTCGGCGCCTATCAGGGGGTGAGTGAGGATAGCAACAAAATCCGTGGCGCTGCCCGCGGCGGACTAAGATCGCTCGACCCGACTGCAATCATGATGAAGAGGGGTGTTGTGGAGCGTGGCTTCGATGCGGCGTTTGGCAAGCCGTCAGCACCGTCGACGAATCGCCTCACGTCCAGTCAAGAGCAGAAGTTCGCTTCCGCCAACATGGACTATCACCAGAAGTCAGCCGACCACGGTACGCCGAAACCGCAAGAAGGCGGCAAAGGCTGGGTCAATGGCCGCGGGTTTGCCAACCCCGATGTGCAAGAAGCCGCGCAAGAAGGCCGTCGCAAGAAGATGGGCGTGCCATGAGTGGGCGCAACGACACGCCATCGAGCAAGGCTGGGTCGCGAGCGGTCAACGCCGGGCTGACCGCATTCACAGCCTACGATGTTCTGCATCAGTCGAGCGTGGCAACTGGCGCAGCGTCCAATGCTCAGATCGCGAAGTCGGCAGGAACGAAGCTGGCGGCCAAAGGCGCCGGCGGCAGTGGCGGACGGGCGGCGAAGGCTGCTGCCAAGGCGGCCGAGTCGAACCTTGCGTCGATGGCAGCCAAGGTGCTCGACAGCAAGGTCATGCAGTTCGCATCGCGGGCCGCGCCGGCGCTGCTCGCCGCCCGAGCCGGGTGGAAGGCCAAGGAAGGCTACGATCAAGACGGCTTGCGCGGCGCCGGGCGCGGCGTGGTGCAGACGCTCGATCTTTCGAAGCTCGTCATGCAGCGCGGCCTGCTCGAGCGTGGCTATGACGCCATGTTCGGTCAGGGTGGCGGACAGCCCGTGAAGCCACAGCCGATGCCAGGCATCCACATGGCGGGCGGCATCGATCGGACGACGATGGCGATTGCGGCGATGTACGACGGAACGGCGGCGACCAGCGCCGTCGTCAACCCGGGTGCTGCTATGAATGGGCCGTCTCGTCTCTCGCCGACACAAATCAAAGAATTTGCCGCAGCCAATCGCGGCGGCGGTGGTCAGCCGGCAAGCGTGAAAACGGCCAGTGCCGAGCAGCCTCAGGGCAAAGCTGGCCCGCGAGGCTTTGCCAACCCGGCCGTGCAGAAGGCGGCACAGGAAGCGCGCGGTGTGCAGAATTTCACCGACTGGGCCCGCAACGCTCAACCAGCGGAGAAGAAGCCGTGACGCTCAGAACCGACAGCAGAACTCAATCTCTACCAACCGGAGGACAAACCGTGAAATCATCGAAGAAAGCAGCCGCCGCGCCCGTGCCGTATCATCAGCAGATCGGCCAGATGGCCGCGCAAGGCATGTCGTCGGCACCGTCGAACGAACTCGGCATGATCGGCCACACTGCCAACTTGCACCAGAACGGCGTGGTTGCCGAGCCGTATGCGCCGGGCGCCTACCCGACCGACGACTCGAACAAGGTGCGCTGATCGGAGTATCCGTTATGGCCCGAAAACCACTTCCGGCACGCAACAGGTTCAACGCAGACGGCAGCGTCAACCCGCGATCGGCGCCGCCGTCTCGATTGACTCCCTACGTCGGCCCGAGTGGCGCCAACCGTCCGGTCGGTTGGGGTGGGCACAAGTGGTTGCAGGACAACGCCAAGGCTCTGAACGATCCAGCGACCGTGCACAAGCGGTTCCCGGAACAATTTGGCGCCGACGGCAAGGTGCGACAGGACTACGTGCCGACACCACGAGGTCAGCAGCAGAAGACGGGAAACGTGCCGAAATCGGCGCCGGATCGTCGCGTCGATGATGGCCGGCCCGGGCCGGACGGGATATCGCCTGCTGCTCGTCGTGTCGGTGCCGATGTCGGCGCCCAGAAAGATGCATGGGAAAGCACGCTTCGGGGCAATCCGGACCTCGCCGCGCAGTTGCAACGCGAAGGCAACCATGCCTTCAAGCCACAAGACGCTGCTGCTATCCAGCGCTCATTCGACGCGATCCATGTCGGCTCTGGTGGCAACAGCGACGGCATGGGATCGGTGTATCGACTGTCTGGCCAGCAGGCCCAGCAGTTCAACCAAGCCAACCATCAGTACAGCCAGGACCATATGCAGTCGCACTCGCCGGCGGAACAGCCTGCTGGCGACGGCAAGCAGGTAGGCTGGAGCAACAAGGCTCGCGCTGCTTCTGCCGCCGCGCGCGGCGCCAAGTGGACCGGACCGACGGAGTGACAATGTTCGCAGCACCTCAAATCTCGGCCTATCCGGCGATCACGCCTCGATGGAGCGTGGTCACCCCGGGCAGCGCCGTGACCGTGCCGCTCGATGAAATCAAAGACTTCGTCAACCGACCGCGGGAAGACACGTTCTGGGACAGCGAATACCTTTCGTTCCTCAAGGTGGCGCGCGCAGAGATCGAGCGCGCTGCTCAGTTGACGCTGGGCGGCACGACGTTTCGCGCCACTCTGCCGGCATTCCATGATCGAATTCGGCTCAACAAGCGGCCATTCGTTTCGGTCGACCTCATCGAGTATGTCGCGGCCGGAACCGGCGAGATCACCACGGTTCCGGCCGAGCTCTACCACGCGCTGCCGATCGACCAGAACTGTGGAATGGTGTTCCTGGGTGATGGTCTGACTTGGCCAGCCGCAGCGCGCCGACATGACGCGGTGCGCATTACGGTGAAGGCCGGGTTCGGGGTCGACGCAGCCGAGACAGGCGCCGGATTCCCCGAGATGCCGGAAGAAATCAGGCACGCGCTACTGATGACGATCGCCGCGATCGAGACCAAGCGCGGCGATGATCCTGGCGGCAATTCCGGCGCCAACACGACCGTCTATGCCATGAAATCTGCCCGTGGCGGGTCGATTCTGCCGATCGAAGCCCGCACGCTGATCGCTGCCCATTCGTTCAAGTGGGTGACGATCTGATGGCCAAGGGGCTCATATCGTCCAAGCAGTACACGATCCAGGTCGTGCGGCGAACGCTGCTTACGCCGGAGCCCGGGTCAGCCGAGGCTCGTCATGGCGAGACCGTGCTGTTCTCGACGCGGGCCAAGGTGAAAACGACCGGAGCTTCGGAGTGGGCGCAGGTCGACGTCAATGGCGAGAAGGTCACGCACACGTTCACGATCCGCTACACCACCATCGAATTCGACATTCGTGATCGGGTTCGTGACGCCCGCGGCCACCTGTGGAAGATCCTGAAGATCGACGAAGTGGCGATGGGGAACCGGGAGTACAACCTGTTGTGCGCCAACCTCGGCTCTGACACCGAGGCGGCGAACGCATGACCTGCGACATCTTGTCATCTGGTGAGATTGGCACTTGCGGTGCAGCCGCGCCGCATGTAGGAACTTGTCTATTGTCGCTTTCCGCGCCTGTGGCCCTGATCGGTGCCATGGGCGTTTTCGTTTCGACCGTGCCGGAGGACATCGATGTCTGACGGCGTGAAAAAGGTCGGCGAAGCGGCAGCGCTGCGGTCCCTGCAAGGATTGCCCGGGAGATTTCGACTGGGGCTGACCCAGGCAAGCCATCTTGCCGGTCAACTTCTGGTTCGCACCACGCAAAAGGGCATGCAGAGCGCCGGCGGTGGTCGCCTTTACGCTGGACAGAAGCGGCAGTCCTCGGCGCCAGGCGGCTACCCGGCCATCCAATCCGCACAGCTTGTGAAATCGATCGCCTACGAAGCGCGCAGCAATCAACTGGCCTTCGGTTCGCGCGGCGCATTCAACAAGTCCTTCGACTACGCCATCGCCCAGCAGGAGGGCACGGTGAAGATGGCCCCACGGCCCTACGCGCACCTTGCCGTCGACGAGACACGCTCTGAATTGACGCGGTTGCTGGGTGAAACGACATTCCGCTACATCGTCGGGGGCGGGTGATGAAGATCCTGCCCCTCGTCATCCACGCCGGAATCCAAATACCGCGCCACACCGCGCTGTTCTCCGACACGCTGCCAGCATCGAGCATCGCCGTCGTGACGGGCGGCACGGTGACGATCGCGTGTCCGACACCGCACGGCGTTCCGTTGTCGACCAGGATCGCGCTTTCGATCACCGATGCGCCGGTGCCAAACACCATCACTGCCGCTGACGTTCTGGCCAACGGCGATATTCGCCTGACCACGACCTTCGATCACGACATCACAACCGGCTGGAACGACGACATCGTCAATCTGGCAGGCTTTGCGAACGCTCTCGTCAACGGCAATCGACAATTGGTGAGTGTCGAAAATCGTCGGGTGTTCACGATCAAGCCCGGTGGGACGGTGGCATCGATCACGCTTTCCGGCACTGAGCAAGTTCTCGAAAAGCTCGAAGCCGCACTCGTCGGCTGGCACTCGGTAACGGCTGCCACGGCCACGACGCTGACCTTTCCGACGCCGGCAACCGTTGACCGCTCCTACACGGTCGCGAATCCGACCATCGCTCGCAACATTCGCGTGTTCGGATCTCTCGATCTCGACTCGGCCCTTGCCCAGTTCACCGAATTCTCGTCCTCACCGGACTTCGACAAGGCGTGCATGTTCATCATGCCGTTCTCGAGCGTCAAGGCGTCCCGCTCATCGGGCAGCCGGTCCGATCTGCTGACCGAGCTTTCCGCCGGCACCGACTACAAGCAGATGCTGATGGACGGGTTCGAAGTGCTGGTGCTGTTTCCGACACGCAAGACGGTTGCTCATGTCAAGTCGTCCGACCTGGCGCATGGCGAAGTTCTTCGCGCCGTGTTGCGCACCTTCTTCGGCTTGAAGATCGATCGTTCCGAGCTTTCCAGCCCTGGCGCCTTTGTCGCGAGTTTTCAGGAGCACGGCGGAGCGCTGATGAAGAACCGCGCTACTTACGGTCACCAGTACACGTTTTCGGCGCCGGCCTACATCGCCAACGAAGACGCCATCGCGCCGTGGGAATGGCCGCTGATCGACGACGAGGCGCTGGCTGACGGAGTGGTTCCCGACAGCATCACGCCGATCGGAGCACCGGCGCTGCGAGACATCGACTTCACGGCCATTCTCCACGATGGCTATCCACAGCCGCTTACCGGCACATTCAGGATCGACGAATGAGCACGCCCAGCAAGATCAAGCTCAAGAACATCGCGGCCTGCCCGTTGCTCGGCAAGGCGCCGGGGGAAGAATTCAGCGTGGACGCTGCCGATGGGCAGCCGGCCGCGCTGTACTGGCGCAAGCGTCTCGCCGATAGGTCTGTTTCGGTGCTGCTCGACGAACCCGCCGCCGCTCCGGTCAAGAGTACGGCTTCCCCCAAACTCGCCCTCAAGAAGGAGTGACGGACGATGGTTTCATTCGTCTCAAATCCGCGCGTTACCCTCGACCTGATCTCGCGTGATGCCCTCGTCGGTCTCGAGGATCACCGCGTCCTGTTCGTCGGCCAGAAGACGACCGCCGGCACTGCTGCGGCCGGGCTCAACCGCGACATTCCGCGCACGGCAGCCGAGGTCAACGCCCTGTTCGGCGCGCGCTCGCATCTGGCGCAGATGCTGCGCGCCTACCGCGAGATCAACCCCTACACCTACGTCGACGTCATTGCGCTCGCCGATCATGCATCGGGCGTCGCCGCCACCGGTGTTCTGGCGTTCTCCGGCACCGCTACGGCAGCCAAGACGATCTATGTGTCGGTCGGCTCGGCACACAACAACAACTACCGTCTCGACGTTTCGGCCGGCGACACCGCAACCGTGATCGGTGCCGCTCTGGTGGCACTGGTCGCCGCTGACTTGAATGCGCCGTTCACCGCCGCCAACAGCACCGGCACAGTGACGTTCACTGCCGCCAACAAGGGCACGCTCGCCAACAACTTCCTGATTTCGGTGCTCGACGCCTACGACCGGCCGGTGACCATTCCGGGTGTGACGGCGACCATCACCGCTTGGGCCAGCGGCGCCACCAACCCGTCCCTCACCGGCGTGTTCGACGAGGTCGACAACATCCGTTACCAGACGGTGGTCTGGCCGGAGTCCTACACCCGCTCCACCGTCGCGACCTGGATCGATGCTCGCAAGAACGTCGACAACAACGTGATGGATGGCACTGTCTACATCCATTCGAACGAGTCCTTCGCCGACGTGAAGACCAGTGCCATCGCGCTCAACACCAGCGAGTTGGTGATCACGTCGAACGAGCCGAACGACCTCGCCTACTGGAAGGGGCCGCACATTCCCGAGATCTGCGATGTCGTCGCTGCCCGGGTCGCTGCTGCCGTGTCGCTGCGCTTCGAGGCGGGCTTCTCGATTTCTAAGCTCGTGACCACGAACGAGGCATCGGACCAGTTCGGCGGCATCCACACGGCGTCCCTGCCGTACTTCAACACCAAGATCCTCAACACCAAGCGCCCGCTGACCGGCAGCGGCTACTCGTTCGCCGAGCAGGCCGATCTCGAAGGGAACGGCGTGACGGTGATCGGCTACAACCGGCAGAACAACGCTGTCATCCTGGGTCAGGTGGTCACCACCTATCAGAACGACGCCGCCGGCAATGTCGACGACACCTGGAAGTGGCTCGAGTGGCGCCACACCCATGGCGTCATCCGCGAGTATTTCGTGCTCAACTGCCGCAAGGAATTCTCGCAGTCCAGGCTGTCGCGCGGTACGGCGGTGCCGGGCTACTCGATCGCGACCGAGCCGGTCATCCGGTCGTTCCTCTACCAGCTCTACGACAGCCTCGCCGACCTCGCTCTCACCATCAAGGGACGCGGGTTCCGCAAGAATTTCGAGGACCGTCTCGTGGTTGCAATCACGCCGGGCTCACGCACGGTGGCGGTCAGCGCCGACGCGCCGATGATGAGTCAACTCGGCGAGATGATCGGTTCGATCAAGTTCAACTTCGACCCTGGCGCCGCAGCCTAAGCGCAAGCCATACTGAGGAGCATCCACGATGGCAACTATCGACCAGGTTCGTGTCCTTTCTACGCCCAAGGTGATGGTGGACGGCAAGACGATCAAGATCGAAGCGAATTCCTGCGAGGTGCAGATCGGCGGTGCCGGCAAGGTTCGAGCGGTTTCCTCCGGTGGCGACTCGACCGAGATCGTGCACGGCGTCGACGCCAGCGAGTTCAAGGCGCACGTGAAGTTCTCGGTGCCGGCGACGGCCGAGATGGTCGAGTTCACCCGGTCGTTGCGCGACAAGGCGAACCATTCGATCGCCTCGACGGTCCGCATCATCGAGGATCACCACCAGTTCGCCTTCGACACCATGTTCATGGTCAACAAGCCGACCATCAAGTACGGCGCCGACGGCACCATCGACGTGGAGATGGAAGGCAAGCACGTTCCGTAAGACATGCTGCGGCGGGCGCCACAATCGCCCGCCGCAATCGTTTCAGGCGCAATAGAGGGGGCTCGATATGCGCGGCGAGAAAACGGTCCAGTTCCAGGACTGGACGTTCACGTATTCCAAGGGCGGCAAGTTCGTCGAGGGCAACTCGATCACCGTGCGAGAGCCGGGACTGGGCAAGTTCGCGGTTTACACGACCATGTCCGCCTATGTAGCGGAGGCGATGGCCGGCATTGCCGAACGGCGTGCATCACGCAAGGCTCCAGTCGCGTCCGAGCCCGCGCCAGAGCAGGATGCTGTGCCGGACGAAGACTCCGACGAGCAGGAAGACTGCCTGATCTACATGCGCATGGGGCTGCCGCCAGAGCGCTACCATCAGTTCATGGTCTATCTGAAGACCGCACTGACTGGCTCTCCGAAACTCGCCCATGTGGGCGGGGAAGAGAAGGCCGCGATCACCGAAGAGGTATGGGAGTCGATAGACGACCGCGGCGGGATGTCGGCGGTCATGCAGGTGATGAGCGAGTTCACCAGTTTTTTCTTCGACGCACTCGAATCCAAGTCACGGAAGACGAGTGGGGGAAAATCATCGACCACATCGGCTTCGCCGCTCCCGGCTACATCTCCTACGAGTGCGCCCGTGAACTCCCGCTTGCGGAAATCCTGAGGATTCGAGACAACCTGACGGACTACAACAAGGAAATTCAGCGCACCATCAATCGATGATCACTGTGGTGCGAGTTCGCCGGACAACACCCACACCGGCTGCCGGTCGCCGATGAATCGGATTAGAGTGATGGGCAACTTCCCTGCTTTCTGCGTATCCATAAAGTCGTGAGCGGAGATCGACACTGGGGTTGCCGTCTGAATTCGGCGACAGGTGTTGATCTCGATGGAACGGTTGACGAAGCCGCGCAAAATCGTCTCGCTCGCAAAGTCTCGGTCGATGATCGCGCGCAGGGTCGGGATGTCGCAGCCGATCGTCGACTTCAAGACCACTGCCTCACTGTTGATCGGCAGGCTATCTGCCGATGCTGGTCCGCCAGCCAGCATCGAAATCACCACGAACAGTAAGCGTTTCATCATCCCCTCCTGAAGCAGATCAGGAGGGGATGATATCTATTTCTCAACCGGCAGAAAAGAGGAGGGACGAATGGCCAGTTTCTCGGTCCAGTACATCTTTTCTCTCGTCGATCGATTCACGCCCGGCGCCAACAAGATGGGTGCCGCCGCGACGACAGTCGCCAAGGCCGTCGATTCTGCTGGCAAAGCGATGAGCACATTCGGTTCTATGACGTCGCGAGTTCAGGGCGTTTTCTCTGCAGTCGCATCTGGCGCCCAGCGGGCTGCCAGCGCTGTGCTCTCCTATGTGCGCGCCATGGTTTCGGCAAGCAACGTCAAGCCGCCAGGGGGCGGCAGTGCGTTCAGCGCCATCGCCGCCCGTCATGCCAAGGAGGCAAAGGAAGCGCAGCGGCAACAAAACCTACTGATGCAGAACAAGAATTTCCGTGAGTCTGCTCGTCATCTGAGCCCGATGAACATCTGGGCAAACTGGCAAATGGGCAAGGCTGCCATGCATGGCGCCGACAGCTTCATCAAGCAGTTTGCCGAGCCTGACACCATGCGCCGCAAAATGGCGTTCACTCTTGGTGGCGACGCGCGTGCGGAGGATCTCGCATCCAAAGCCCTTCAAACGGCCAAGGACTTCTCGGAAAAGTACGCCAATACCAGCGTGACCGAGAACATGAAGATCATCGACGATCTTCGCGCCAATTTGCCGGAGTCGATGGAGAAAATCCTCGATCATTCCGTCGAGCCTTTCGTGAAGCTGCATTCGTTTTTCAAGGCCTGGGAAGGCGGCAAGCACGTCGGCAAGGCCGAGGAAAGTCTGCGCGACATTTCGCTGGCGATTCGATCCGGCGAACTCATGGGCAACGTGACGGCCGGCGAGATTGCCAATCACGCTCATCGGCTGGCGATGGCCAAGGCGGTGTTCGGCGAGAAGTTCAAGGTCAGCGAATACTTCACTGCTCAAAAGCGCGCCAACCAAGCACTTCCTGGCATGTCCGACGACTTCAAATACGTCGGCTTCCCGCTATTGGTGCAGGAACTCGGCGTGTCCGCTGGCGTGGGTCTTGCCACTCAGTTCAACAAGACGATCGGCGGCATTCGCATGACCAAGCCGCAAGTCGCGGCGTGGCGAAAGCTCGGCCTCGTCGACGAAGACCTGGTCAAGAGAGGGATTATCAAGACCGACAAGAAGGGCGACATCGTCCCGTCCAGCATCGTCGGCAAGAAGTGGCAGAAGGGAATTGTCGGCGACGATCCGTTCCTCGATATGATCACGCGGGTTCTCCCGGCGCTGGACAAAACCAAGCGCGTAAAGGGGCTCGATTCTGCATCACTGCTGAAGGCCTGGAAAGACGGCGACCCAGAAGGTGTTGCGAAGCAACTGAAGGCGATCGACAAACTCGATCTGTCGCGTGAATTGACTGCGCTGTACGGTGATCGGACGGCGATCATGCAGTCGTTTTCAGAGGTCATGCGGTTGGCATCTCTCGCCCGCGACTATCTCAACATGCGCAATGTCGAGAAGTCGTTCCAGAACGCAGACCCGACCAAGCCGATCGACAGTTACGAGACCAGCGTGCAGAGAGTGGCCGCATCGTTCAACCGCTTGACCAATGCGACTTTTGGCAAGGATGCCGTCGATGTCTTGATCGGAGGGCTCGATAGTATCACGAGCGCCTTCAACCGCTTGTCCGAGGTGATCAAGAAGGACGGCGGGCTTGTCGGGCCCCTCAAAATGTTTGCCGACTACATGGCTGGGGACAAGAACAAAGGAATTCTCGGAGACGGCCTGTTGGGCAAGGTCAGAGACAAACTCGGGTTCGGCGATCCGAAGCCGATCTACAGTGATACCACACCTGTGACGTCTGGAATTTTCGAGCAGTTCCAGCGGCTTCCACAGAAGACCGAGTCGATCCTGCCGAAGTTCTTCCAGCTTGGCCCGCAGCCGGCCGAACCAATGTCCTGGAGCGGCCGATCATTCGCCGCCGATGCTGCGGCCAGCGTGCCGCAGTCGATGGCGATCCGAATGGAGCCGCTGCAAGTCAACATTCCGCCGTCCGTCCAGTTCCAGGTGACCGTTTCAGGAACTGTCAACGGCCCAGTGTCAGGAAGCGGGTTCGGTTCTATCCCTCTTTCGACGAATGCGCCACGCGGGACTGCGACACCGGAGGCCGGCGCCGCGCCGAACTGACCCATGCATCTGCGCGATCTCTCACCCGCCTCGTTCCGTGGCGTGTCCTTCTTGTGCCCGAAGGACACCGCCGAGGAGGGTCGCAACAGCATCAAGCACTCCTACCCCGACGCCAGTCACCGGTACGTCGAGGACAACGGTCTGATCCCGCCAGAATTCAAGTTGACGGCGATCTTGCATGGCTCCGATCTGCCGGCCAAGGTGCGCTCGTTGCGCGGCGCGCTCAACACGCCGGGACCGGGCACACTGCGGCATCCCTACTATGGTTCGCATCTGTGTGCCGTGATCGGCCCCTATCATGTCAGCCGGTCGGATGACGACAGTGGCGTGGTGACCTTCGAAATCACCTTCGCCGTGACAGGGGCTGCCATCTTTCCAGGTCTCGTCGGGGCAATCCCTGCCGTCGTCACCGGGCTCGCCTTGTCGACCATTTCCAGCATTGCAGCGCTGTTGCCGGCGGCATTCGGTGCCGGACCGCTTTCGTCTGTCTCGCGCGACGTGATCGGCGCCGGCATGGCATCGGTCGGCGCGGCGCTCAACGGGCAGTTTTCGTCGATCGACGCCAGCCGGATCGTGGAGCAGGCAGGCAACCTCGCGTCCGACCCAACGAGGTTCGGAGAGTTGCTCGATTCTGCGATGTCGGAGGCTATCGGCACCGATGACGGCACGATCAGCAGCGCTCGATTGACGGCAGGTTTCCAGTCCACGTTCGATGCGGCTTCGTCACTCGTCGATCAGGCATTGGTGATCGACTGATGCCGTCCACGCTCGATCTCGAGGCGCGCCAGACCGCGCTCTACATGGTCGGCATCTACACCGAAGCGGCAGCGTTCGCCGGGCTGTGCGCAGCGGTTGCGACTCGAACCTACGCTACGTCCGATCAAGTCGAGGATGTCGAAGTCGACCTCGGCATCCGCTGGACGACTTTGCAGGAGCGTTCGCTCCCGGCCGACGTTCATCGGCTGTTGCGAGATCTCCTGACAGCCGCTTCAGAAGTCCTATCGTCGGTGGCTGTGCGGCTGCCGCGTGTCGTGACGGTCGATACCGTCCTGACGCCGGCATCGGTGCTCTGCTACGAGCTCTACGACAGCGATCGCGAGCTACAGACCATCATCGACCTCAACATGGGTGACGAGCCGCTCAACCCGCTACTCTATCACGGCAAAGCCAGAGCACTGAGCGGGGGCGGTCATGATCGGCGGGGGTGATGATCTCATCGTCATCGTCAACGGCAGTCCGTTCGTCGGCTGGCTCGATGTTCGTGTCGAGCAGTCCTTCGACAAGGCGACCGGCAACGGCACGGTGAAGGTGTCGGAGCAGCCCGGAGTTCCGTTCCCGATCAGGCTCGGCGACAAGGTGCAGGTCATCTGCGCGTCCAGACCGGTACTCACCGGACATGTCCACGAGATCAACGGCGAGCACGACGACAACTCGCACACCATTCAATGCACGCTTCGAGACAAGACGCAGGATTTCATCGACTCGACGATCGGTCCTGGCATCGCCTTCAAACCGCCCGTGCACCTGAAGCAGGTGCTTCGCAAGACGCTCGACAAGATGTCCCTTTCCGACATCCAGGTGATCGACCGCATCAACCCCGATCGCTACGGCCATGCCGAGGTTCCTGTCGGTGCCGTCGATCAGAGAGGGTTCGACTTCGCCGACATGTGGGCGCGCAAGCGCCAGGTGGTGATGAACACCGACGGCAAGGGCAACCTTGTCATCGACCGCAACACCAAGCGCCGCGGCTCTGGCCGGCTGTGGAAGGTGTTCGAGACCGACCCGTTGTGTGCTCTCAACAACGTCAAGAAAAGCACCTACAAGAACTCCGACCTCAACCGCTTCAACGGCACTGCCGCCGCTGCCCAGAAGTCGCACAACGACAAGGACTACTGGGAGGGTCGTTCGAAGGGCGATCCGTTGGCCCAGGCCGACCGCCTGCAGAAGAACTGGGGCGTTGCGCATGACACTGGTGTGAGGCCCGAGCGGCGCAAGCACTACCGGGCGCAGAAAGGCCTTGAGGGCGGCAGTCCGAAGAAGGCGGCCAAGTGGCGATCGAACCTCGCGAAAGCGCGCGGGTTCCAGTATACTGCCACGGTCCAGGGGTTCGAGCAGTCTCCCGGCGATCTGTGGTGGCCGGGGTTCATCGTTCCGGTACGAGATGATCATTGGGAACTCGAAGCGGAACTGCTGATCGTCGATGTGAGGTTCATGAAATCATGGTCGGCAGGTGCCACGGCTGAAGTCGTGCTCACCTACGACGATGCCTATTCCACATCCGAAAGCGGATCCAAGGTTCGGGGCAGCAAGGGCGGTTCGGGCGGTGGAGAGACCGGCGACTTCGATGCGTCGGATATGAGCGATCTCGAGGGCGGGAGAGAGTCACCATGAGCAGTATTCGGTGGGCCGAGGTGATCAAGCCGTCGAACGACCGCGGTCCCTACAAGATGGTCGAAGTCGAGAGCGACGGCCACAAGTTCGTGGCGCACGTGATCGAGCCCTACGGCGTGCAGTCGTCTCCCCTCAAAGGCGGGCAGGCGCTGATCATTCCGGTCGACAACGACGAGGGCAAGGCGGTGGCTCTGATCTTGCCTCCGCCGGCGAAGCGAACCGATGGGCAGAAAGAAGGCGAGGCGTCGTTCGTCAGTCACAAGTCGGGCAATGCCCTCAAGCACGACGACGATGGTCACACGACCATCACCACGCCGGGCGGCTGCATCATTAAGGAATGGAAGGACGGTCGGATTGGCGTACAGCCAGGGACTGGCCAGAAGGTTTTTCTCGGAGAAGTGAGTGGAGTGGGATGTCACCCCGTCGTGACTACGGCAGGTCCGTCATCGAACGTCTATGCCAAGGTGGGCTGACATGGCCACATATACCGATCTCGCCTATGCCCGCGACGAAGAAGGACTCTATGATCTTGTGATCGATGCCAACGCGCGCGATCTTGCCACGACAGACGGACTCGACTCGGCACTCATGGTGTCACTGTTTTCGGATGCGCGCGCCCGTGCCGACGAGGTGGCGGATCCTCTGATGCGGCGCGGCTGGATCGGCAACCTGGTCGCCGAAGTACCGGGCGACAATCACGGATCAAAGCTGTGGCTCTACGAACAACGCCGCTTGAGCTTGGAAGTCGAAGTCGGACTTGAGGTGGAGAGTGAAGCGGCGCTGGCGTGGCTGGTCGAACAGCGCCTGACGCGAGTGGTCTCGGCGGATGTCGTCCGTGATCCGGCAAAGCGTGCTGCGTATCTCGAGATCAACGGCTCGTATCCCGATGGCCAATCATGGGCGACGGCGTTCGCGTTGATCGACCGCACTGCGGCCCGGTCGCTGATCCAGACGTTCTGAGGGGACAATGGGCCTGATCATTCCTTCGCGTCGCGATATCGTCGCGGCGATACAGTCCTATGTGCGGACTGATCTGCCGGAGATCGACCCGTCGACACAACGACGAAGCTTCATCGGCGGGCTCGTCAAGTCGCTCGGCTCTGCTCTGCATGACTATCACGTCGCATTGAAGCGCTACGGCGACAACGAGCCGTTTCCGCAAACGGCCTCTCGTCCGTTCCTGCTCGGCGGCTGGTGGAACGCCATCACCAGACTCAACCCCCTCGATGCGGCGCCTGCTCGCGGCAAGGTGGTCATGACGGGCGTTGCTGGTACGATCGTCGATGCTGGCCTTTCTCTCAGCGCCAACAACATCGATTACTCGGTCGATGTGTCAACGGCGGTCGTGGCGCAAGACATTGCTGCGGCGAATTTGAGCAGAAGCGGCACGACGGCAATTTTCGAAACTGCGATACCACACGACCTTGCAACAGGCATGTCGCTAGACATTTCTGGCGCCGCACAGAGCGACTACAATCGAAGCGCCGTCATCACGGTGACAGCGGCCAACGAATTCACTTACGACCTCGATGGCGCCACGCCTGCAACTCCGGCGACCGGGACGCCGCGCGCGGCTGGCGCGTGGGCAGTCGCGCATCTGACAGCCCGCACGACGGGGCAGGCGGCCAACATCGATGCTGGTGGGACGCTCACCGTCAATGACGGACCGGATGGTCTGGATGCAGTCGCGCTCGTGACGTTCGGCGGCTTGGCAGGTGGTTCGGAAGTGGAGAGCACGGAGGCGTTCAGGGCACGGACGCTGGAAGCTCTCGGCACCGATTTCGGCATGTTTACCGCAGGAGAAATCAAGATCGTCGCCAAGACCGTGCCCGGCGTGACCAAGGTATGGGTGCGTGAAGCAACGCTCGATGCGGTCAATGGTGTGGCCGAAGGCCAGGTGAAAATCGCCTTCATCCGCGGCGGGGATGCCAATCCTTTTCCAAGCACGCAAGAAGTCGAGGATGTGAAAGCTGTGATCGTTTCTACGATCATGCCGGCTCACACCGCTCCCGAGGATATAATGGTGATGTCTCCAACTCCGCTGACAGTGAACTTCTCATTCGCGTCGATTACGCCTGATACGGCGTCGATGAGACGGGCGATCGTGGCTCAACTGCGGCAGTATTTTGCCGAGAGCGTCGACTACGCTACCGGCATCAGCGTCGACGATTACCGTTGTGCCATCCGCGACACCTATGATCGCGATGGGCGGGCGAATTTGAAGTCGTTCGTGCTGTCGTCGCCCACGATCGAAATCGCGGTCGAGGCTAATGAGTTGCCGGTGCTCGGCGCGGTGACCTTCGCATGACCTGTCACTATCTCGAACCGCGGGGCGCGGCGGCCGATCAGGTCTTGGCTCATGTGCCCCAGGGCATCGCCTGGGAATGCTTTCGACGGGCTGGCAAGACGGCCTACAGGCTGATACATGCGTTGTCGGGCGGCTACGAAGATGCGTGGAACGCTCTGTGCCGACTGTCGCGGGAACTCGATCCGAGAACGACTGCCGATCTGATCGGCGAGTGGGAGCGTGCCGTATCGCTTCCGGACTCCTGTCTGCCCGCAGCGCACACTTTGGACGAACGCCGAGTCTGGATCATGTGGCGACTCGCGAAGCGCCGATGGACTACAGCGCAAGACTGGAAGGATCTGGCGGCGCTGTTCGGTCTCGAGATCGCGATAACGCCAGGTTGGTATGTCCAGAAGCCGGCGCTCTATCAGTCGTGCTACCCCGTTCGCTACGACTTGTTTCCGAAACTCGGTCGTTTCCGGGTTTACATCGACATCCTGAATGTCGACTTCCGCGGCTACGAATACGGTGGAACCGACACCAAGAGTGGTGACGGATATCCCATCCCCTATGGCGACGACCAACCTGATGTTGCGGACTTCATGTGTCTGATCAATCGCGTGAAGCCAGCCAACGTGCTGGTGATTTGGAACGAGTTCCCGCAAGACAACATGCCCTGCATTTCAGGGCCGATCTGAGGACACGACATGCGCCAGTGGGATATCAAAACTGACAACACCGCTCCGTCTCATACGGGACGATTGAGTGCACAGGAGGACAATGCCCGTGGCGTCGAGGTGGCGAACGTGGTGGCAAGTTCCGGGATCACGCTCGACCCCTACGATGTCACCACCGACAGCGATCTGTATATGCTTTCGCAGGCAGCGGCCCGATACGCATCGGGCGGGATCGCGTGTCAGGATACTGGGGCTGCAAACACTCATGTTCTCAGCAGTGTAGGGGCTTTTCGACTGCCGAAATCGTACTTCACCGGGATGATGGTTGTGTTCTACCCGGCAGCAGACAACACGGGTCCAGCTACGGTCACCGTCAATTCTATCGGCGCCAAGCCGGTCTTGAATTCCAGTGGCGGGGCTTTGGTCCCGCGTGACATTCGAGGTGGGCATCTAGCTTTTTGGGTCTACAACGCGGCCGACAATGGTGGAGCCGGTGCCTTCCGCATCGCCCCGTGGGCCGAAGTGTATTTCATCACGACGGCCATCACCATCACCATCGGCGGCAGCGGTCCTTACGACCATGCGACGCTTGTCACAGCGTTCGATTGGCTGAGCTATCGCCGGATCACTGAAACAGGATCGGTGACAATACAGATTCCGGCGGGTCAGATGGCTCTCGGCGGTGCGGTGCTGAAGTTGGCGCATCCAAACGCCGAGCGCATCGTCATTCAAGGCGCGGCGCTGACCGGCGGTGGTTTTCCGGCCGACGCGCAGTTCCAGGTGACCAACAACACCGCGGGCGCCCGCACGGCGGATGCGGCGGCCAACCTCGCCATGTTGCGGGCGCGGATCCCGACCGAGTTGCAGTTCACCGCCGGCGGTGGCCTGCTGATCAACGGCCGTTTCGCCTCGATCTCACGCCTACTCGTCACCGGCCAGGCGGCGAGCAATACTCCGCTGATCACGCGGGCGACGGATGCGCCGCTGGATGAAATCGCCGTGCACGGCAGCAAATACGGATTGTCGGTGGTGGGGGGGCACAGCGGCATCGGTAAATTCGCGGCCGTGGCCTGCGGCGAGGCCGGTCTGCAGGGCTACGGCGGCGCGGTAGGAATCGGCTCCACCGTTGCCGCCTATCAGTGCAAATGGGGGCTCCACATGAGCCGGGCGACGCACCTCGGCGCCGACGGCGGTCTCTATGCGCGTGGCAACGAGATCGGACTCGGCAGTTTCGGCGCCGAGATCACCTGCACCGCCGAATTGTCGATCTTGTCGACCAACGAATTCGACGGCGCGTCGCTGGAAGGTGGTCTGCTCTATGCGCCGGGGCTTCATGCCAACGGCAACGGCCGCAACGGCGTGGCGATGCAGGGCGGCGCCAGGCTGATCACGGCCGACCGCTCGAACGTCACGACAACGACGGAGATCAAGAACAACGGAGTCGATGGCGTCGTCCTGACCTCTCCGGCCGCATGGGTCGCCGCGCAAACCGCCCCGTCCACTCTGGTCATGAGCGGGCAGGGCGGGAGAAACATCTACGCTGTCGGCGGTGGAGCCTCGGCTTCCCTCGCTGCAACCGGCGTGTCCCTGACTACCGGCGGCGGGACGTCGATCGTCGCCTACGCCGGAGCGCAGATCGATACGCGCACCGCCGGCGCCGTCGGCACCGTGTCGCCGGCGCTCAACACCACCGGCAATTTCAACGCTCACATCGCCAACTGATGCGGCTGACGCGCCGTCGCTTTCTGGCGGCTGGTTGCGCGGCGGCTCTTCCCTTGCCGACCAGAGGACAATTGCACATGACCAACACGATTCTCGGTGACGGCGCCGCGCTCGACGCGACGCTGGAGAAATGCACCGTGATCGGCCGCGATGCAGGCCAACGTGCCACCGGTTTCTCCAGCGAGATCATCGGCGACAGCGCCGGCTATGCCGCTCACGTCGAGCTGTCGGCGATTCGTGGCCAGTACGCCGGCCGCTACTCGCGTGTCATCTATTCAACGATCGACGGCTACGGGATCGAGTTCGCGGACGTGGTGCGCTCGGTACTGGTCGGCCTTTATGCGGGCCACAGCTGCGCGGTGACCGAAAGCATCGGCGAGGGCATCGCCGCGCTACAAAACGCGATCGGCACCAATCTCGTCGCACAGGGGCGTGACGCCGGCGTCAACGCCGAGGGCAGCAACCTCACGATGATCGGCCAGGGCGTGACGACCGCGTTCGTGGCCGGCGCCTCCTACGCCGTGACGGTGCTGCCGGCTCAAGGCGAGATCGGTCTCGCCGGCAGCCTCGCGCGATGGCGCGTGCCGGGCCACGGTTGGCCAGTCGGCAGCCGCCGCAATTTCGCGATGTCCGGCGCCGTGCTGCCGGCGTGTCAGGTCCCCGGGGCATGGATCGCGAACGTGCCGTACCCGTTCACGGTGCTCGATGCCGACCATCTCATCTACACCGGCAACAAGTACGTGGCGCGCACCGCCGGCTCAGCGGTGCGGCTGGTCGAAAATGCGAACCGCCCGTCGAACTCGACCGCGATCGGCGCCGGCAGCCGCATCACGAGGTCGAACCAACTCGTCATCAACGGCGTCGACGTCACCGCTCGCATGCAGTGAGGCTGGATTCCAGATCGACGTGGACTGCGCAGTCGTCAATCGTCCAAACCAAACACCGTGAGGTCATCATGGCATTTCCGTTCGCAGCACGGCAGCCGGAGTATGCGGCGGCCTGGAAGGATTGCGTCGTTCGCGACGACCGAGTCGCCGAGGTCCAGGCGGTGGCGCGCAAGATCGTCGCCAACCGGCCGCGGTACGAGCCGATTTCCAAGGCCACCGGCGTGCCGTGGTACGTCATTGGCATCATTCATTCGCTCGAGTGCAGTTTGAGTTTCAGAAAGCACCTGCACAACGGCGACAGTCTGGAAAAGAAGACGTGGCAGAGGCCGGCAAAGCGCCCTGACGTCCCGATCTGGCCGCCGCAGGGAGAGGATCCGTTCGTCGCAAGTGCGATCGATGCGCTGACGATGAAAGGCAAGGAGTTCCACAAGATCAAGGACTGGTCGGTGGAGCGGATCGCCTACGTGCTCGAGACCTACAACGGCTTCGGCTATGTCCCTCGCGGCATCGCTTCGCCCTATCTGTGGAGCTTCACGACTCAGTATCGGTCAGGCAAATATGTCGCCGACGGCGTGTGGAGCAAGGCTGCGGTATCGCAGCAGTGTGGAGGCATGGCACTTCTGAAGGCGCTGATGGAGATCGACCCGACGGGAGTCGATCTTGCTGTGAAGACGGTTGACGTTCCGGCGTTTCCGAAGGCTGAGATCCAGCAATTGAGCAGCGCTGCGGCGGCGCGGAAGTCTTTCTCCGTGAAGCTGTTGTTCGGTGCGCTCGTGAGCAAAGCGCTCGAATACGTCGAGAAGGTTTTCGGTTTCCTGCCGGAGGTTCAGGCGGAGGCCGACAGTGTGTTGGTCCCGCTCAACAGCCTGTCGTCGGCGCTGAAATGGAACATTGCCGGCATCAGCACCGCCGTCGTCGTGGTGGCGGTACTCGTCGTCATCTGCCGGCATTCGATGGACAAGGCCGAACTGATGACGCTCAAAGGCGAAGGCAAAAAAGAGGGGGTTTGACATGAAGAAGATCAAAGAGATTCTTGGCTCGATCGACGTGGCGCGGTGGCTGGGTGTTCTGGCGGCGTATCTGTGGGCTGGTGTTCGGAAGATCCGCAATTCGCTGGTCGCGTTCGTCGGCTCGCCAAAGGTCTGGCTCGCCGCGGCCATGTTCACGCTGGCGGGCTACTGGGCTGGCCACCTGGTCATGGCCGGCAAGGTTCGTTCGCTCGACGTCACCGCGCAGGAGTTGGTGCGCGACAAGGCGAGCCTGAGCAATCGCATCGACGAGCTTTCTGGCCGGAATCGTGACCTGGCGCAGAAGCTGGCCGATGCGATGAAGCCGCCTGCTGTTGCATCGCTGGAACAGCCGACTCCGCCCATCCCGGCACCGCCGACCAAGCCGAAGAAAGTGAAGGTGCCGGTGAAGCAGGAGGGCTCGTTCTGGGCCATCTTCCAGTGATCGTCGATCGACTGCTGGTCTACCTGCTGGGCGGTGCATTGAGCCTGTCGCTAGTGTTCGGCGGGTACGCTTGGTTCGTGCATGGGCACGCGCGATATGTCGCTGGTGTTGCTGACGAGTCGGCTCGATGGGCTGGTGTGATCCGTGAGACGAACGCACGGATCGAAGAACTCATCACGGACGCGAACGAGTCGAAGCAGGCGCGCGATGCGGCGGTGGCTACCCAAGTGCGGGTCGTGACGGAGACCAAGTTCGTCGAGATCCCGGTGGCGGTCGCGCGTCAGTGCGACATGCCGGCTGGCGTTCGCAACACTCTGAACTCGATCAACGTGCGAGGGGAGCCATGAGGGCTATGATCGTTTTGTTGGCGCTCGTGCTTTCTGGATGCTCAAGCAACCCGCCGCCGGCGCCTGAGGGGCTGAAGCGGCCTCCTGCATGGGTGATGCAGCGGTGTCCAGCCGTGCCTGACATCCCGCCCAAAGACGGCGACCCCAAGGTGCGTGCCGAGTACGAGAAGACGTGGCGCCCCCTCTACGTGGAATGCGCGGCCCGAGTAGACGTCCTGATCAGGCACGTGGAGACCGTCGCGCCTTCGAAATGAGATCGCTCCGGTCGCCCGTTTCGGCCGTCGAGCAACCCGCACCGCCAGCCGCTCCCCCTCGGCTGGCGGTGCGGCTTTTGGCGTTTGGGGGTGACGCTGCTTCGCGTTACCAATCGTTGTCACTGGGTGATCCCAAACATCCTGGAACACTTCGCGCCACGTCTTGACTTCATGCACGGTCACGGTCGGGGCCCTCATTGACGCTTGGCGATGTCGTCGCGGATCGCGGCTGCGATGGCCGCTCCGTCGATGTCGGCCATCCGCTCGACCTCGCCAAGCGATGGGCGGTCAAATTTGCTGCGCCCGAGCACGATGAGGCCTTTGCTGGGGATGGGCTCGTCAGCCTCAGTCATAACCGCGTCGGCATCGGCGAGGCGCCGGAATGACGGCTTGTTGCCCCGTGGATCGTAGATCGAGTGGACGCCGACGCTGATGACAGTCGGCTCGTTGCTGACGATGTAGCTGATGCGGCGCCCGAGCGCGTCGTGGCACTCGTGAAAATCGGTGGTGGCGCGGCCTCTGGGCTTGCGTCGGTTTGGGTGATTTGTCATTGTGGCCTCGTCGCCCGGCTACGGGTGTTGGATCGAAATATGGATTGCGTGCGAGCTTTGCTGCGTAAGTTGCAAAACAGCGCCACCGAGCTTGTGCGCGGTGGCGCTGTAGCATCGACCCTCACCCATAGCGGTGCTTGGCCCGCCGCCATTGCCACGCTCGGCACTGGTGACGTTCTCGTGCTGGCCGAGTGGGACAGGGCGACCCGTTCCATGTTCGACGGCATCAGCATCATGCAGCGCGTGCACGCGCGCGGCGCGGCCATCAAGGTGCTCGACAAGCCGCACCTCGACCTGACCACAAAAATCGGACAGGGCTTTTTGGCCTTCTTGTCGGCGCTCGCCGAAGACGAACGCGAACGCATTGTTAAGCGGGCTGCTGATGGTCGCAAAGTGGCCCGAGCGAAAGGCGTGCGCCTTGGCCGCAAGCCAAAGCTAACCGAGCACCAACTCATCAAAGCGCGTGGCGAGCTGGCTCGCGGGCGGAGCTGCCGCGCCGTGGCGCAAGACCTCAACGTGCACCACTCCACTATTTCGCGCCTTCGGTAAGGAACAGCTTAAATGAATTCAGAAGACGCGAGATACTTGAGGGTCGTGCTAGAACCCATACGGGTTTGCGCGCATTACAAGCCAAAATTCGGACAGGGTGCAAAGGGTGGCGGCCTGACGCTTGAGCAATTTAGGACGCTCTATCAGGCAGACCCGTTCTACAACTGGTTCGGGCTCGACAATCCGATGATGTACGCTGCCCACAAGGCAGCGGGTGGGATGACAAGCGTCTATCGCCAAATCGGCATAGGCTGTGAGAAGCTGTTTCGCGAAGTCCTAAAGGACTCTCTGGGCCTCACGGCCAGCGACGTGGTCTGGTCTTACGATATACCGCTCGCCTCCGGCAAAACGCGCACACTCTATTTGGATGGACGCATTCCGCTGACCGCTATTGCTGACCAAACCAAGCGGCAACGGTTTCACGACTGGATGCGACAAGCAGCATCCAAAGTTGGTGTTGCCCCCTCCATTTTTGACAGCCTTACTGGAACCATTTTCGAGGTTCGACAAGGTTACAAGAGTAAGGACTCCAAGCGCCAGAACGCCGACATAGCAAATGCTGCAACGGCCTATACGAAAGCGTATCTGCCCTGCGCAGTCATCCTCTCCGCGCAAATCGACAACGATATTCTGTTGCGATACCGCGCCGAGAAATGGGCTGTTGTGACCGGCATCGAGGGGGTGAACGACCCACTAATATCAACTTACGATTTTATGCGCGATGTCGTTGGCTACGACTTGGCGGCTTTCTTCAAAAGAAACAGCAGCACATTGAGAACCGAAATTGACGCGGTGTTGAAAGCTCTGCTAGCACCGGAGGTGACATGACTATCAATGCTCGAGCGGAACTACGGCAGCGCGCCGACTACACTCACAAGTTCAACACCAAGACTGGCCGGCACGGTTGGCTCCGGCTCACACCTGCCTATTCACTAAAGGTCGTTGAAGAACTGATTGACGCTTGTCGTGACCCCGTTCGCGTGCTCGACCCGTTCTCCGGTACAGCAACGACGGCACTAAGTGCCGCTTACCACGGTCATGAAGGTGTCACGACTGACATCAACCCGTTTCTCGTCTGGTTCGGCAAAGTGAAAACAGCTCAGTATCTCCCGAACGACTTGAAGCGAGCGACTGACGCTTGCACGCGGGTGCTGTCATTGGTCAAGTCAGGGCGAGTAGTGCCTGTTCCTGCGCCTCCGATACACAAAATCGAGCGATGGTGGCCAGCTCACGTCCTCGACTTTCTTCGATGCGTGCGAGGGGCAATCGACACTGCAACCGACCACGCTACGCCCGAGCGAGACTTGCTGCTTATCGCGTTCTGCCGGTCGTTAATATCCTTGTCGAATGCCGCGTTCAACCATCAATCAATGTCCTTCAAGGACGTAGAGCAGCAGTCGTTTGACCTTGAAATGGACCTCGGTGCGGTCTACGCGGCCGACGTTCTTTTCGTCATTGAAGGCGCGCGGCAGAATCCTACCGGCCGTGGGTCTGTCATACTTGGCGACAGCCGCTCCCCAAAAGATGCAGTGTCCGGTCACTTCGACCGTGTGATTACATCTCCGCCGTATGCCAATCGCATGTCATATATTCGCGAATTGCGACCCTACATGTATTGGCTTGGCTTTCTTGAGAATGGGCGAGACGCAGGCGAACTGGACTGGACTGCAATTGGCGGGACGTGGGGCGTTGCCACCAGTAGATTGACTGAGTGGGAGCGCCCTGCGGAGCGCTTCCGTCATCCGGTCTTAGATACGGCCCTTGACGGCATCGCCCACCACGAAAACAAGAGTGGGCGTATTCTCGCCAACTATGTAGCAAAGTACTTCGACGACATGTGGGCGCACTTCCAAGGGCTAACTCCCGTGCTCGCAGACCGTGCTGAAGTTCACTACATCGTTGGCAATTCCACGTTCTACGGGGTTCTGCTTCCGGTCGAACAACTCTACGCGGCGATGCTCAGCTCTCTAGGGTTCACCGATGTAACCTGCCGCGCCATCCGCAAGCGCAACTCCAAAAAAGAACTTATTGAATTCGATGTGATTGGCCATTGGCGTGCAACGCCCAAGCGGAAGCGCCGGAATATCGCACGCGCAGGTGCCACGGTATAGCAACTCGGATTACCCCTCGCCTTCGTCAATCGTCTTGCTTGCGCTTGCCGCGCCTTGGCTCCTTGTGGCCTTCCGGTTCAATAGCCAACGCCGACAGCTCCCCGCCAGCGTCCAAATGCTCTTGCACCCACTTCGGCTTTTTACCGCGCCCTGCCCACGTTTGCGTGGCATCATTGGGGTTACGGAAGCGCGGCGCAGCTTTCGCACCACCCCGCAGCGCCGAGCGCTTCACATCCACCAAATCGGACAGCTTCAATCCAAGAGCCGCTGCCCGCTCGCGCATATCGGTCAGGAACTCCGCCGCCGCACTCGCTTGCTTGGCAGCAATCTCACCATCAATCTCCGCACGCAGCGCGACCAGTGACGGCAAATCCATGGCCTTCACGTTCACGGCAGCCATCGCAGCGGCCTCTAGTGGATCAGTCGGTGCCCATGGCACGATGCCAGACACCAGTGAATTGGACTTCGTTGCCTTCGCGCCGCAGCCAACGCTTGCGGATTGCTAGATTAACGGCAATCTGCTCGTCCTCGTCTTGT
>JACCDG010246557.1_pt1 | contig 100192 bp, 132 predicted proteins | sample 7442471 | NCBI WGS metagenome assembly JACCDG01 (sample SAMN15323444, study PRJNA562643) | freshwater metagenome | isolation source: river surface water | place: USA:Blue River Watershed | collected 2017-08-17 | reverse complement strand
ATCGAACCAGTATAGACCTTTCGGTCATGCTCGGGTAACAGCCGAGTACAACTACCAATAGTTGCCCCACCGGAATAAAACCCGCCCCTTATGTACGTCACTTCCGAGGAAGGAGAGGTACGACGGGTATGTTGACAGTCCAGACGGCAAGATTCGAACTTGCGATCTCCCGCTCCACAGGCGATGTATTCCTACGGTGCATTCCCTTTCGGGACAAAGATTTGTAAGAGTAGTTTTTGGCGCTTTAGTCCACTAAGCTACGTCTGGATTTGGATGTTTTACGTGTCACCCACACGGATTTCAACAAGTCGCCCACCATCCCTTTCGGGAGCGTCCAATACAGGAGTCGAACCTGTTCCCCGACCTTCGCAGGGTCGTGTGCATCCGTTACACTTAAAGGACATATGTCACTTCTCTGTAGGCTGAATGAACTCTCGAATGCTCGACAAGTCATCCAACTTGTTGGCGATCTGCAATTCCCTCAGCATGATCAGAATGTTGCCGTGGCACTTCTTGGGAGCACAGTAGCATCCCAACGTCTGACCATCGAGTTCGTGCAATGACGCCATCAACTCTTCGTTCCCAACGACGTACTCCAAGTACGATGTGAGGACACTCACTCTCTGCGACTCATTCTTCATGTGGAAAGGGTTGCCCCATTTCGACTGGGGCAAACCCAATCCGTAATTGGCTCGTCCGATGTAGACGAACTCGGTGGTCTTGTCTTTCTTGACGTTAATCAACGAGATCATCGTACACCCATCTGAAGGTAAGAGAAATCCTCGGCTCCTTGACTTCCTTCTCCGGCAAGATCGCATGGAGCCAGTTCTGCTGACAGTTCTCCTTCATGACCAACAAGTCCCCGTTGGACAAAGGATACTGAAACTTCTCGCCGGTCTCTTTCTTGAGCATGTGGAAGGTTCTGGTCGCACCCAAATTCAAGGTCGGAATGACCGGGTTCGACCCGATCTGCTCCTCTTTGTCTGCGTGCCACCTGATCGTATCCTTGCCATGCTCATACAAGTTCAACAAGACGGAATTGAACTTGTGATTCACCCGGCCCTCAACCAACTCTTTGACTTTCGTCAATTCGTCGGTCCAGATGGCACCGGGAAGAATCATGTTGGCGTACTTGTAATCGACGGGTCGATCATAGACATACGCCATCCGTCTCTTGATTTTGGCAGAGCCGCCATCAACTGTCTTCAACTCACTGTGCCACTCGATGCCATCCTTCAAGATGTGGAACAATGCTGTGGCGTCAGCGGCAGGCATGAAGCCTGCTATGTAGTCGATATCAGTGTTCATGGTTTGTTTCCTCATTTGCCAGTTTGGGAGTCGAACCCAATCTTCAGGCCGTTTGTAGCCTTGTGCTTTCCGTCACACTCACCGACAGTACCCTCGGCACGATTCGAACGTGCGACCTGCTGTTCCGTAGACAGCCGCTCTAATCCACTGAGCTACGAGGGCATGAGTTGGGATGGGTGGAGTCGAACCACCGTTTTCGCCTTATCAGAGCAACGTACTACCGTTGTACTACACCCCAGTTGGGCCGAGTGGAGTCGAACCACCGCTTCCGCCGTATCAGAGCGGAGCACTACCGTTATACTACGGCCCAATAATCAAACAGACTTCAGTTCCTTGAAGGTGACAGTGTAATCCTTGCCATCCTTCGCCTTGACCACCGAGACATTGAGATTGTCGATCAGAAACTCGACAGGCTCATGGTCATTGACTTCTCCGATGCCAGCGGTTGCCACTTCCGTAGCAACTGTTGCTCTGAGAGTTTTGCTGCGTGCGGAGAGTTCGGCAATTTTGATGCCGATGGCTTTGATCTCCAACACAGCGTCTCTGAGAACTTGCGACATGTCAGGCTCCTGAAGTGGCCGATCTGAGTGTCGCACTCAGCACTCCGAACTTATGAGGCTCGAACGGGCACTGGCCCATCGGCGTTATTGAGAAGAATCCACGCATTTTTGTAGGATTCTATTCGATGCGAGTCTCTTAGGCGAACTCTATGAGGGGAAAATGTAATTGAAGACTTGTACAACAAAACGGTTGCCGCTGGCACAACATAAAATTGTGCAAGCGTTTGCACCACGAATACGAAAAACTCCGTCCTCGTAGTGTCCGACCTGATGCACTTGTATTCCGCTCGGTTCGTCTTAGTCGATCTAACATTTCCGATGTACAAATCAGATGCCGAATCGTACCAAGCAGTTCTAACCTGAACTCGAACCAACTTCCCATTCAAATCGATCGCCAAATCATACCAGAGCCTATCTCCAACAGGCTCCAGCACATTCAGACCCAACTTCAACAATTCGACCGAGACCATCCTCTCGGATAAATCTCCGATCAACTTGGTATCCGACATCTTGCTTCCTCCATGAAGCTAGAATGAAGGTAGCGACTGCGGGAATCGAACCCGCATCCACGGCTTATGAAACCGTTGCACTAGACCATTGTGCTAAATCGCCATCCACAAATGCACAACAACACATCAATGGTGGGACTCGAACCCACGCTAGGCCAACCTTGCTTCGTGTTGCCACGATCTGGGGATTCGGGGCCAACTCCTCATTACGGCTACATTGGCATGTTGTTGTGCAGAGCCGCCACGAGGTATCGATCCCCGGCCTCAGAGGTACAAGCTCCGTGTACTTCCATTATACTATGGCGGCTTATCTTCGACAGTCAAAGTGACAGGACTCGAACCTGCGACCTCAAGCTCCCCGAGCTTGCGCTCTAGCCAGACTGAGCTACACTCTGATTTCTCAACTCAACTTCTTCAATGCTTCTTGCAATTCCTCAAGGGTCTTCGCTCGAATCATGAAGCGATTCGTTGCTCGCTCCCTCTTGTCGTGTTTGTCCCATTTGCTCGGCTCGATGTCCGACAAGTGGATTGCCTCGATGTGATCGCCTGCAATCTCCTTGATCTTCTGTTGCCCATCATAGCCTCGAAAGTCGAGACCATTGACATAGGCAGCGTAGCTTTCGATCTTCATTCTGGCTCTCCAGCACAAGTCCGACAGATCGCTGAAGCATACGGGCTGTTTGACGCAGGCACCGCATGTTCGAGCTTTATCACTTTCCCGCAGAAGCACTGGTACATGCCATCTGGCAGACACCGCTCCTCGGTCTCACGTTCGCATCTATTTTCCATTGCTTCGAGCGGATCAGGAAGATACATGCGAACTCCTTATGAGTAGTGGCGACGTTGGGAGTCGAACCCAAACTGAGATGGTCACAGTATCTCGTGCGCCACCGGCACACTGCATCGCCATATAAAGTGAAAGTCAAAAGTTGTTGTAACCCATCAGCCCGACAGCGTCCCGCAGCGCCTCGACAATCTGCGTCTCGTAATCTCGGTTTGTGTAATAAGGCGATACGAAACGGTCTACCGACAGCCTTGACACCATCCAGTCAGACTTCCAGATAATCAATATCGTGAAACAATCGGGGTTTTGGCGCTTAGCCTCGGCCAACACAAGAAGCCCTTCAGTCGCATTTGCTTGCTTGGAGACACCGAGGCAAGTGTCCGACAAGACAATCTCGAACGGACAATCGATCTGAGCGGCCTCTTTGATGAGGTTCTCGGCCTGCGTCTTGTCACTGGCAAAATCGAACTCAAACCGATCACTCGCACGGTGTGCGAGTCGAGTCCACTGATCAAACCGGCCTTCAACATCATCAACAATTAGGATTCGGCACACGGGATTACTCCTTGCCAATTTAGGGTGGCTATCGGGGATCGAACCCGAACCTACTGACTCACAATCAGCCATGCAAACCATTACACCATAGCCACCATGTCAAATACCCAACTGCTTCACCGGCCTTGTGTCAATCGCCTTGATGCCGTGTTGTCTCACAGAATCGAGGTGCATCTGACTGTCGTCGTAATGCAACTTAACTCCGAGTTCTTTGGCGAATGGCCCTTTTGGCTGGTGAGACGTAAACACGATGTCGTGAACACAATGTTGAACGTCCCAATACCGTAGAAACCGATTGATCTCACTGCGACTGCAACCTTCTGGGCTTCTTGCCGTGAGGATGATGCACCGGCAACCCAGTGCATGATACTCCTGCAAGAGTTCCAGATACTTCGTGATGGCACACGGTGCCAAACTGCCCCAAGCACTGGGAGCGAATTCGCACAAAGTGTCATCGTAATCAAAAGAAACAATCATTGTCAAAACCTTTCAAGCAGGTACGCCAAGATTTGAACTCGGACCAACTGGGTTGGAGCCAGTCATGCTACCGTTACACCACGCACCTGTAAAACAGTCAGAGTGGGGAGAGTCGAACTCCCGATTTCTAGTTCCCAAAACTAGCGGCTTAGCCACTTGCCTACACTCTGATTTTTTCTTCATAGTGAAGGATGCGATGGCAATTAGCACACAGCGGTGTGCATTTTGCAATCTCCGCAAGAATTCTCTCTCTGGAGAGCCCTTTCATAACACCTTCACTAACGTTGAACTCCTTATTGCCATCTGAATGATGGAATTCAATTACTCTGAAATCGTTATTGCCGCACTGAGCACACGACGAATTCTTCTTAATGGCTTTGAACCATTCAAAAATGCTTTGCCTTCTGTCTTTCTTCATCCCAGCATAGCAAACGTTGCACTTGTTGCGATGATACAGTGTGCCATTTACTATTCCTGCAATCGGGAACGCCTCAAATGGCTTGACCAAATTGCAATAACGACACAACTTTTCTTTTGCATTCGGATCACGGTCTATGTGGCGATGCGTCTTGAGTCCATGTTTTTTCAATGCCCTACGGACACTTGATTCCGACTTGCCTACCCGCTTGGCAATTTGCGAGGCGGTTAGCTTCCCATCAACCAGTTTTTGTAATGATGTTTTATCCATACCCTATAAGAGTATGGAGTCATCATTTTTGGGAAACTTTTTGATTTCCCAAAATGGCTCATGCCGCCGGGTTTTCACCAGCACCTATCCCCTAGCAGGGGGATCGCACAGATATTATACGAGACATGAGTTGGCATGGAGGGACTCGAACCCACGGTAGGTTGCTTGTAAGGCAACTGCTTTCGCCGCTAAGCTACACGCCAATAAATGCGGACAAGAAATCGTAGAGACGTTTTTCAAGAAAAATGATGTAGTCCCCACTAGCATTCCGCAGTCAGTGTGGGGAGAATCGAACTCCCGTTTCCACGTCCCGAACATGGCGGCTTACCACTATCCTACACACTGATGATCCTACAGATGTTATCGACTAGACACTCTTTCGAGAAGAGAGGTTCACCGATTTCTGTAAGAAATTTTGTGAGACAAATTTTTCGCAAGATGTCATTTTTGCCGATGTAATCCTGCAAGCATTCTCACAAGTGACCCCACGGAGAATCGCACTCCGGCTTTGTGGCTGAGAACCACACGTCCTCCTGCTAGACTATGGGGCCGAGATAAACAGTAGCCTGTAGGGGAATCGAACCCCTGTCGCCGCCGTGAGAGGGCGGTATCCTGAACCGCTAGACGAACAGGCCATAAATCAAACCAGTAGCCCGTAGGAGACTCGAACTCCTGTCACCGCCTTGAAAGGGCAGTATCCTTTAACCGCTAGAAGAACGGGCCATAAGCTGCTACCGCCAAGTGCGACGGTAGCGGTACACCTTCCACGCTTACATCCCAAGATAGGGAATGGTGGATGTGCAGTGACCCTGTGGAGAATCGAACTCCAGTCGCCGCCTTGAAAGGGCGGTGTCCTAGCCGCTAGACGACAGGGCCAAAGCCAAACCTAATTGTCAATGAGCGTTGTTCGGAACCCCTCCCAACCAAGGTATTGGAGTTCCAAGGTCGAACAACTATAAGTTCGACCTTTGTGTTTCACTTTTCGAGGTCGTTTCACTGTAGAGTGAAACGACCATTTTGGGTGAAACTCAGTGCAATCGAGGGGACTCGAACCCCTGTTTCCACGTTGGAAGCGTGGTGTGCTCGCCACTGCACTACGAAAGCATTTCAGAGCGTCTGAACGGAATCGAACCGATACCCCCACCTTGGCAAGGTAGTATGCAACCATCACACCCCAGACGCATTGTTACTTCTTCTCGATCTCTTCCATTTTCCTTTCAATCTCGGACAACAGATCGAGTTGTCCTTCGTAGTATTCATCTCCCTTGGAGAGGGAGGTGATCTGTTTCCTCTCCCATTCGATGTACTGCTTCAGTTCAAGCCATTTCATTTCGGTCACTGGAGCAACCTTTGCTCTCCTCAATCGATTTCGATTGCCCACATTGCTGCTCATCGAAACAATTTCAATGTTACCTAGTTCGTAGTGGCCACATGAATCAATCCTATTGATTGATGGCGTATCAACAGGATTGTCGTGCATAAACCGTTCGTATTCCGGAACTGCCCATTCCAAAAACTCTGCTTGCGACATCTTACATTGGATTTCGGCGTATGAAGGGTTTTTGCCATCATTGTTGCCTACCCTCTGCAAGATTTTGTGCCACGTCGAGATCGCCCGGCCCTTTGGACTGTTTCGGTATTCTTTGTTGTAAGCTCCTGATGTCTGTGCATAGCAACGTTTGCAAATCGAGTCGTATCCGCCCAGTCGCTTCTTCGCCTTTCGGAACTCCTCAACAGACTTTTGTTGCAAACATTCTCGACAAAGTTTCAAAACCCTACCCCATAAAAATAGCCAAAGTCAGGCGAGAATCACTCTCCCACCTGACTTTGGCTTCGATTGATCGAATTGTCTTCGATCACTCAGGTAGGGGCACACTGGCCGTCCTGAGTGATGTCACCACCTCAGAACGGCGTAATGGCTGGATTACGCTCAATATCATGCTGCTGTTGCGGCTTGCGCACAGCAGCGACGATACCGGCACCCATCGGTTTCCCGGTGGGCCAGCACATCGTGCGTTCTGTGGTGATTCTGAGCGAGGACATTTGCGTTCTGTTCCTTTGTTGTCTCACATCCTCGGGACACAAGTCCTTTGGATTAGTGGTGGGGGCAGGATTTGAACCTGCGACCTCAAGGTTATGAGCCTTGCGAGCTTCCGGGCTGCTCTACCCCACGTCATTGTTCGAGTGCTGGGCACTCACCTTACATAGACACCGGAGTTCGCTTTTTGGTTCGGATTTTTCCGAAATTTCCGAAAAGTTTTCTTCGGGCCAAATACGCCGTTGCCAGCGTGGAAGAAGAATACCCCATAAGAGAGTTGTCGTCAATACGAATTTGAAGAGTTTCTGGAAAAATCTTTCAAGTGGGGCAAGGCATAAATAGTGTATGCCAGCGATCTCTCAAGCCCCCACTTCGATCAGTCAACTCTCCATCGGCGACAACGCCTCATTCTGGGATGAGGAAACCGCCGAAGGCATTACCACATCCCCCAAGACGGTCAGCCACTACCTCCACCTTCACGGTTTCAACTTCGATCTCCACGATGATGACACGATCGAGGGCATCGAGGTTCGCATCACCCGTCGAGGAATTGGGATTTCCGATAAACACATCGGACTCGTCTTCCCCGAAGAAGACAGCCTAATGATCGGCAAGAGTTTTGCCAAGGCCAAAATATGGGATGGCGTTGAGCGCACCGCCAGCTACGGAACACCAACCTTGCTTTGGGGCGAAAAGTTGACTGCCGCCCACGTCAACCATCCCGACTTTGGAATCGGCATCTCTGTTCAAGACCCAAAAGGGGAAGGTACGGCGGTCATCACTGCCGTCCACATGACCGTTCATTCCCATTCCAACATCAGAGGCGTCCATGTTGGAGGCGTGTCTCTTTTGAGCACAAACTTGGAAACGTCCGGCGGATGCTTGTGTTCTGGAGAAGCCGAGTACGATTCCAAACTCGGAATCGGCGGCGGTGCCACTCTCTCTGGCTCTGCCGATATTGGAATGATCATCACAGAAGATGGGCTGACGCACAGAGTCTCAGGTCCGCACGTCAACGCTCTCCTCTCCCTCAAAGACAACATTTTGACTTGGGCCCTTGAGTCCAATGACATCATTCGCACAGCTAACCTACAAGTTTCTGAAAGCGATGTGCGAGTCTATATTCGTCGCTTCGGCAAAGAAGACATTCGTACTATCAAGGACTCGATCGAACTAGACGCCAACAACGTCACAACATTCCACGATGGATTGATGAAGCTCTTTGTGAGGACTGAGAATCCGCATAAAGTCCTACGGAGCGAAACATACAACTTCGAGAAGATTCCAACTTTGCATCTGGGAGGTGCCTGCCTTGATAGCATGTCCTACACGAGGAAAGCTGGCGGCGGCGTTTACATCGGCGGCTCGGCAACATTCAATGCCGTGCTTTTCGCCAAGACACAACCAACCCGACAAATCTTCGCCGCACAATCAATTGTGAGCGGCATCAAAACAGAGTTCGCCTCGGGCGGATCAACAATCTCTGGTACTGCCGACATGCAGTATATGGCTTCACAAGAATTTGTTGGCCATCTCGTTGTAGGCGGCACTGTTGAACATAACGCCGTCTACAACGAGCAGATCGGTGGCGGCATAACTCTCAATGGATATTCGCTATCTTCCATTGAGATCAGGGTCGGCGGTGGCGCTCGACTGAACTCATCGTGTCTGTGGTCTGTATCGCTAAGTCCGCCCACATCAGGCGGATTGTGCGTCAGTGGGTCGCACGTTCTCCAGCAAATCTACGAAGCTGTGGCACCGGAGAGCTTCGGATTGTTCTCGATTCTCACAGACTATACAGATACGGCGATTGGCGGCGTATCTCTGGGCGGCAAAGGAAGGGTCGAGCGATTGAGAACTTTGACTCCGAGTCGTTTGGGCGGCAGAATCAATTGTTCTGTCAGCGACAACGTCTTCCTCGATGTGATCGAGCCAAGCAACCAGATTATGGACAACCATGCCACAGAAACGCCCGTGCTTGAGCCGGACGTTGTGTATTACGAGCAGTTGCCGGGTTGGTGTGAGTTTGGAGATGAATGTAAAACGAACTCTGCCGTTCTACCACCTATAGTGATCGAACGGCAGAGTCCATATTTGCCAGAAAAGGTCAGGACGGTTACGCCCCGTGATCGTTCTGTGGCGCAGTTCAGCCCTTGAGGGCAATAAGGAACTGCTCCCACTCATGGGTCTTTCCACTACGTCTGTCCGGCATGTCTGGAAAATGTTGAGCCAACAAGCCGGAATTCGCCCAAGTTTTAACTCTGTGAACCGTTGGTTCGCAATTCCCTATTTCCCCAAGTGCAACCAGCCGATCTCGAACCTTGAGCATACACTGCTGTTTGACCTGCTTCTTTTTTTGGAATGTCTTGTTCCGCATGGCTGTCATGTGGGCCGCTCTTTCAGGCTCATTCCGATGCAACAACTTCATCGCATTGGAATGAGCATCCCATTTTTCACGACATTTCTCCGGCTCATTCTTGAGCCATTCAACAATACTCAGATGCGACTTGTTTGCGACAGCCCTCTGACGAGATTCTTCTATAAGGACTGGATTATCCTGCCATACCCGAGTCCTATTCTTCCTCAATTCCAGCCGCTCTTCGTCAGTAAGGTTGGCATAAAATACTTCTGTAATCTCAGACACTTTGGTGCGATGCTCGGACGAGCTACAAGTTTCAATACGCCGTCGCTCCATATCTGCATATTCCTCTGGATTCTCAGCGATCCATTGGTTCTTGGCTTTCTGAAGCGATTCAATGAACTCAGGATGTTTGGTAATGTATGTTTTAACAGATTGTGAAATCTGACCGATAATTTCTGGGTGATCGATGTAGAACTGCCGAAGTCGCAAAGAAGCCAATTCCCTTGCCTCTGGATGATCAATATAAAACTGCCGAATCTTGTCCCCCAGAATTCGTCGGTCTTTTTCTGTCATCAAATCCCCGCCGTCTCGGATGTTGGTAAGCGGGCCAGTCCCTAATATCCTCCGTCCGATTTCCTCCACCAGTTCGACTTCTCGACTTCCAGCCAATTCAACATCATCATGCCAGCTATCGATCTGGTAATGAACGTGTCCGCCTTCTTGCCAAATCTTCTTAATCGTATTCAGCTTGAAAAAATTCATACCCTTCCACGTTCTGCCATTGATGTAATATCGTGTTTCAGCCTCGTGAGCAGAAATACGGTTGCTCCGGCCCTTGCCCACATAGAATGGCATACCGTCTGGCTTAAAAAGCAGATAGACGTAGTGAGGCTTGCAGCCTTTCACTACGTCTATCTTGATCTCTTGCAGCGTCTTCATTTCTTGTGACTTCTTCATCTTGATCTCCAATAAAGCATCCATGCCTTATGAGAGTGTCAGATGTTAGAAATTACAAAAAAAAGAAGACCTTTCACGCCATGTTCCTTCACGAATTGCAGATGCACTGCACCCTGAAGGACGAAGTCGTCTCCGACTGGTTCGCCATTGACAACCGCTTCGGCATCGCCGGGAATCGAGTAGTGATCCCTGAGAGCCTTCTTCACGAAGCCAACAGTGCGGCCTTGTAGGTTCTTGAACCGGTTTCGGTAAGAGCCGTGCTGCACATCGACTTCGACATCGGATGGTGCCGAGATTGACTCGCTCGGCACGTTGTTTGAGGGGGTGTTGCTGCCTTGGCTGGCATCCCCTGTGTTGAACTTCTGCTCCTGACTCATTCGGTCTCCTCCTGAAATGTGATGACGGGTTCGGGGTCGGGCCTCATCCTCATGGTTCTTCCGTCGAAGAACACCTGATTGAAATTCGCTGTGCCTTCGTCGTGGTGTCTCAAGACCCACAACATCACAGTAGCAACCATGAGATTTGTTTGGATGATCTGCGGATTGGCTTGAGCCGCCGCCTCACAACCCTCACGTTGCGTCTCGGTCATGACGCCGGGGTTCACATCATCTGGATTTGCAATGGATTTGTAAAGATCGGTTGGCGAACGGGTGATGTCCACCTTGTTGCGGCGACAGTAGTAGATCACGTCGCCGTCTTCGATCTCATTGCCGCCGCAGATCAGGACGACGTTGTTGAGTTCTTGGCATCGCTCGGAGATGAGCTTTCTGGTGGCCTTGTTATCTACGCACGAAAAGACAATATCGTCTTCCCGGATGGCCGAGATGATGTTGTCTTCTGTGAGATACTCGCCTCGGCTTCGGAAGTGAACCGAGGGTGGGAACTCTTCCCTGAGCCGTTCGACGGTCGAGACAGCTTTGTTGCCCAAAGCTCGGAAGTTCTGGCGGGTCTTGTTTCTTTCCTCATATTTGTCGCCATCAATGATGGTGACTTCCGAGGACTCTTTGGCGAAGCAAAGGTACTGGGCAAGTGGATTGACCAACCAGCTTCCGATGCCGCCGACGCCAACTACTTTGATCTTCGTTGTCATTGGGAATCCTCGACGAGCGCTCCGTGGTAGTAACGGGCCGGAATCTTGGGTGGTGGCTCATGGCCGCCCAGTCCGAAGTATTGGACCTTCTCGAAGAATTCTCGCTTGAAGCGAGCTTTGCCGCCGGGCGTCTGGATGACGAGTGTCTTCGACGACTTAGAAACCTGCATGACTTCGTAGTTGCCGTAGCCGCACAATTCCTTGAAGATGCGGCCACGCAGGTTGGGTTTCCATCGCACTTTGTCGCCGACTCGAATCTCCGGCTCTCTGAAAGCAGCACCGAATCCCGTGAGATAGGAATGTGTCTCAACCTTGGCCATCCAAGAGTCCAGTTCCTCAAACCATTTCTTCTGTGCTTCTTCAGGAATGGCGATCAGCCGGAACTTCTGGTTTGTTGTCACCCTGAAGGCGGACTCGCCTGTGTCTGGGTCGAAATCCGTGAGAGCTTCGATGCCCTTGGCGAAACGGATCGGGTCAGACTTCACCCGGTAGTTGCCCATCGTCATCGAACAAGCGATGGTAAAGATGTCTTTGTCGTTGTGGCCGAACGTCAGATGGATGCCATCGAAATTGCGTTCGTCATCGATGTCCGTGCCACTGTGAAATGCGTCGAAATCACAATGGCTGTGGATTGTCCCGACTTCGAGGTAGCCACCATACTCCTCGGTATGACCCAGCGCTTGGCGAGTGTAATTGACGCTGGCCCGTGAAACGGTCTGCTTCGGGACGAAGATTTTGTAGTGCTGTGTGTCTGGGTTGTAGTAGAGAATGACAGCCGATTCCGCATCGTGCTTGGCCAAGACCCGCTTGAAAAATTCCTTGGTCTGGTGGATCAAGCGGACGCTGATGCGAGGGAGATGAACTCCGATTTTAGCGGAGACATTCAGGTCTGGCAGATATGGGCAGTCCTTGACGGGAGTAAACCCGTGCATGATCTGCGTCTCTTTGTGATGGAACCACCCATTGCCAGCGACAACGTAGTAGGAGCCTTCTTGGGGCAATTCCTTCGTTTCGTCGTCGTAAATGTAGACCGGGAACATAGAGCCTCCGTGTTACAACTGTTGTAACTCAATCGCTGATCAAAGTCAATAATTCGGCCTGAATCGACTCGAAATTTTCAGTCGAAATTTTGTCCTCGGCGGCAGTTACGGCCTGCTTCAGGCCGTACCGAACCTCTTCCAAAAACTCTTCCACGAACTCGTCATAAATCTCTTCGGTGAATTGGCTGTTTACCGAGTCCGAATGGAGCATTCGGACAATAACATCACCGAATGTTTCTTCGTCATGCGGGAACCAATTGACATCGTCGATCACAAACAATGGGTTCTCAAAACTGGTAGCCTGCCAGTTGTCCAGAGTCGTCAAACGATGATCGCCTTGGTTCTCAAAGTGATGTTTCGAGTCCCAATAGTGGGTTGACCATTCATCCCGAAAAACAGAGTTCCAGAAGTAGCTGACGATACAAGTGGTTTGTTGGTAGATGTCGTCTTTAACGAGTTGGTCTCGTTGAAAAGCCTCGCCCATGCAAACGCTGAGTGTGGAATCAATGTTGGGGAAGTAGGGCCGCAGTGGGCGTTCTCGCATCTTCCTCAAAGGACGATCACAAAATGCGACTTTAAGATCAACGAAAATCCCATCAACAAACTTGAAGATGAAAACAGTGTATGGAAGGGCCAACGAGTAACTGTATGTGGTGTCAAATTCCTCTGGGGAAATCTTGCCAATGCTACTGTCACGCTTACAGAGACTTCCTTTGAATCGCAAAAGCCGAATCTGTGGCTTGAATTCTTGAATGACGACTTCTGTCCGGCCTTTTCTGTAGTAAAGGCGTGTGTCATCTGGGAGCAAAACAGGGCCATCTTCCTTCCATTGGCACCATTTCTGTGTCATTTTCCAAGCGACTCGGGCCAGAATTGCCCGATGCTTGCAAACAACGTCTTCGAGAACATTGCCTTGTTCCCCATCGATCTCCTGACGTAGGCGGGATTTGATCCCAGTGACAAGAGACTTGAGAAGTTCCCTTGCTCTTCCTCGCTTGTACATACTGTCTCTCCATATTGGGCTTTTCTACAATAGTCTAATACATAATGGAGATTCTGACAAGATCAAGGAGGTCAAATGAAATGGATTGCGTTTCTCGTTTTGCTGTTTTCTGTAGGATGCTCGTCCTCAAAACTGCCGGAAATCCATCATACAGAATTCTCGCAGCTACCTGTCTGGGATAACCGGTATCAGACTGCCGAAGCCGTCTCTTATGACTCGACTGAGCCGGAAGAGAGTCTCGACGGAGTCCAATGCCCGATCCCAATGAAAGATCGAGTCCCCAACTACACTGGAATTCAGTGTGTATTCTCTTCGACAGAGATGATTGGTCGCTGGGCTGAATGCGACAAGCTGATGAATCCACCGATCACCAGCCGCTCCAACTGCAAGAGCTACTCTGGGCCAAATGACCTTAGCCAAAAGCTAAAACAGATTGGTGTTCGATTCGAGCAAAGCTACCAGAATCGAGAGCAGAGCATCGCTTTGATCAAGAAGGCGATGGCCGAGGGCCGAGGCTGTTTGTTTGGCGTACCGGGGCACGCTATGGTTCTCTGTCATTATGACGAAGAGAACAATGTGGTGCGGTGGGTGGATAACTCAGACCGCAGCTTGAAGATGCAGAAAAGCACCGTGGACTGGTTCAAGAAGCGATGGGACGGGTGGGTCTGCGTGGTCTATGCCGAGGAAGACTTATTTCCTGCGAAGGCACATGGTGGTCTAGCGAATCAAATTCCGGTCATCGACAAAAACAACCCTCAGCAGAAGTACCCGAAGGGTTACATCCCGTATCCCCAGAAATAAAAGAAGCCGCCGGAGCAACAAGCTCCAGCGGCTTTGGCCTTCTTGCCAGTCGAGGTAGACATGCCTCCGTTGTAGTTCAGTCGGCGTTCGCTGTCTTGACGAGCCGGTTGTTTCCGAGGCGCTTGGTTTGGGCGGCGTCTGCCTTGTCGAACATCGCCTTCAGAGAAGGAGCGATCGACAGAAGATTGGCGATGGCCGACGTTGCCGAGTCGCCACTGAGGTAGCGTTCGACGTTGCAGGCTTCGGCCAGCCTTGCCGCCATGTCGTCCCGGCCCAGCATGAGGAGCGTCTCGGAGAGCCCGTCCTTCGCTGCATTGAACCGTTCGACAGCCGACTTCGTCTCGGCGGTGAGGTAGTCGATCTTGAGCTTCTGCTCGTTCGTCTTGATGGCGAGCCCTTGCTCGGCAGCCGATTTCTCACGCAGCAGCTTGGCACTGGCCCTCTGGTCTTCGATCGACTCGGCAGCCTTCTGGATTTCGAGCTTGACGGCCAGTCCGTCCAGTTCGCCCTTGTTCTTCCGTTCGAGTTCCGACAGTTGGGACTCGATCAGGGCGATCGTCAGGGCGAGTTTGCCCTCGATCGTAGCCGATTCGAGTTCCCGCTTGAGTTGCTCCGTAGCAAAGGTTGCTCGGGCCGTTTCCTGATTGAGGCGTTCGGTCTCCTTCGTGGCTTCGAGCCGCTTACGGCCCTGATCGAGAGAGATGTCCGTCTTGACGACTTCGAGTTGGGCGTTGTTGAGGAGTGCGTCGATGGCCGGATCGTCGAGCTTGATCTCCAACACTTCAACATCGTTGATCCGCATTCCGTTGTCGTCGAAGACCTTGCCGGGGCGAACCCCGCCGCCTTCGGGCTTCTCGCCGAGCACGGCATCACGGGTGAGATCGACGTAGTTCGTCTTGATCTGAGCGATTGTGTACTTCTTCGCCCGGCCAGCGATGAGCGACCGGACATGGTCGCAGAGGTACTTGACGTAGTTCTCGACCGAGAACCACTTCAGCTTCTCGTCTTCGGTCTCGCCGAAGAAGTTCACCCGCAGGCTGATCTTGACCTTGCCCTTGACGTGATCGCTCGACTCGAACGCCACGACATCGCTGACCTGATTGTTGTAGACTTGCAGGTAAGCCGTCTTGAGCAGCTTGTCGGTGTTCTTGGGCTTGCCCGTGGACAAGTTCAGGAAGCCGAGCTTCTCATCATATTCGAGCAGGACCGGCTGCGGCCCTTCGACGACCCGGCGCTTGCCTTCGGCTCCGACAACCAGCACGGCGTAGCCGGGCCACACTTCGACCTTGGGCACGCCCTCGTATTTGGTGTTGAGAACGAGTTGCCGAGGCGCTGTGTACTTCGTGCCCCGAGTGATCGTCCCGCCGGAACCACCAGCGTCACCAGCCTGAGTCGGCTTGTAGGCTTCGGGAGACACCGATTCAGGAGCTTCGTAGTCATCATCGTCCTCGTCGGCCCCGATCACATCGGACGCCGACAGGTAAGACGCCGCTGGCCCCATGCTGCGGAGCTTCTTGGCCTGACTCTTCCGCCAGTCGCCTTCGGAGACCAGCCCCGAGCGACCGGAGAAGCTGGCAGCCATCACCGTGGCAAGTTCGGTGTTGTAATCCTTGGCCTGAATGTTGCCGGGGTACATGAGATCGCATTCCTCTTGGCTGAGGATGCGCCGCACCGGGATTTGGTGCCGGGGATCGGCCAGCAACATCTTCTCACCACGGATGAGTTCGATCTTGCCGCTTTCCCGAGTCATCACATACCGGCCTTCCCCCTTGGGGATGGCGGTCGAGTAGTGCTTCTTGTTGCCCTGCCCGTACTCGATGATGTTGAACTCTTCACGAGGGTAGTAGATGCTGAGGGCGTTGCCGGTGATGAAGAGTTCTTCACCTTCCTTGTACTGACGCTCTTCACGAGTACCGTCAGCCTTAGCAGGCTGGGTGATGTCTGGTCCCTTGAAGTCGGCGACGACCTTCAGGTGGAGACCGTTGATCGTGTTGAGTTCGATCGCCCGCCACTTGCGGCGCTTCCTCCGATCGATGTCGAAAATCTGCGTGGCCCGAGGGAACACGACCTGCGGCCCGATCGGGTACTCCTTCTTGCCGCTCTCATCGATCAGACAGGCGTATTCGAGACGCTCCAGCGTCTCGGCCTCACGGACGTACTTGCCCGTGTTCTGGTCGATCTGGACTTCGATGCCGGTCGGCGGGATGTAGAAGGACACATCCGAACCCCGAATCACAATGCGTGACCCGGTGGCGAACGTGTCGGGCTTCTGCAAGCCCTTCTTCTGCTCGGACTTCGGCTGATCAGCGCCTTCGTCACCGGTCGGCGTGGCGGGCTTGATGATGGTCTGGTCCCAGTTCGCCTCGGCCTGCTTTTCGTTGTAGACGACAGCGACGAGGAACTGGTTTGTGCGCAGAGCGTGGCCGTCGAGAACCGTGGCCGACTGTCCGGGCCAAAGAGGCTTGCAGAACGGGCCGGGAATCACGATCCGCTGACCGACCTGAATCGGCTTGGCGGCAGTGTTGTTGGACTCGGACGGGAACAAGCCGTCCAGAGACGGGTTCTCCAGAATGGCGTACTGACCCTCAGACGCCCTCGGGAACTGCTTGACGGCCTGCTTCAGGTCTTGGTGCTTGTTGTACTTCCGATCCTTGGGTTCGTAGGAGATCGGAACATCTTGCTGAGTGGCGTTGATCGCACCGGGACCAACGTGGACCGAGATGGTTCCCGGCCCTTCCTTCTGCATGTAGGCGTACTCATGCGGCGCAAGCAAGATTTCACGAGACTGTTCGGCTGCCATTTGATTTTCCGTTTGAGAACGAGGGGACAGAGCCCGAGGCGGGATTCGAACCTCACGACTTCTCCACTTTCAACTCACAAGCCAAAACCCAACGATCAGACAGGACTCGAACCTGCACTTATCTCCGAACGGAGTTGCCTACCAACATCTCTGTCAACTTTTCGGCATTAACAGAGAGCCTCGCCTTTTCAGGAGTCGAGGATTAGCACCGCTCGCCAGAATTTGGCTTGTCGCTACGATGAAGATGTTTTGTGGGGGATGAGCCCCTGCCGCTAAACTACTCGGGCGTGGACTCGATTGTAGAAATGATGCCTCTACGGGGCAAAAGGAAGGATGTGGAGAAAACCACAGCGCCGGGAGCAGGCGTCGAACCTACCATACCTTCTTCAAGACTAGATTGCTCCAGCCCCAAAGTGCTCTCGCCACTTGAGCTATTCCCGGCGGAAACGGACAAGAAATTGTAGAGTCGTTTACCGTTTTGATGATGATGTAGACCCTACGGCATTCCGTAGTGGGCGAGGGTGGGATTGAACCACCGACCTCTGGAGTATTAGTCCAGCGCTCTATGGACTCCGATATTGCTACCAAAGTCCCCAACTGAGCTACTCGCCCCTGTTGACCGAAATAACCTGAGCTACTTCGGAAAATTCAATCTCATACTACAAGACCAGCATTCAAAGTGCCAGCCAAGCAATATGAGAAGTGCGGGAGGAAGGATTTGAACCTTCGACCTTCAGTCGTTTCGGACTGATGCTCTACGGCAAACGATATTACTACCGCTTGCCCCACTGAGCTACTCCCGCATGAGTTGTGAAAGAACGAATGTGGGCTGACCCACGTCTCTGTCGTTTAGCCCGATCTGCTATAGACCCCAAACGACTACGAGGATGTTATCGGATTTATGATAGTGATGCAAGAGCACTTTATACAACTTTCGGACAAAAAATCCAAAAATTCCGAAAGTCATTCGGAGCAACTATTGGAAAGAGCCAACAAAGCATGTGCTTTGTTGGCTCCGAAGTCAGCCTTGCTTGCCACCTGACCATCGGCGCTTCTTGTTGAAGCGGCGTTGCTCCAACTTTCGACGCCAAATTCCGTCAAATTTGCCCTTGGGAGAGCGGTGCTTGCGGGTTTGTTGCCTTCTCATACACGACTCCTGCTGTGGGGATGTAAAATCCAGTGACGCAACAGGGAATCAGAATGTTCATCGTGAGCACCGTCCTTTAATTTTGGGCTTGAAATTGTCAGCAGGGAGACCCGGATTCGCACACGGGATCGCCGGTTTGGATTTGATGTAAACCCCACTACATTCCGTTGCCGGACAAGGAGTCATGAAGTCCCATACTACCGGAGTGCTTGCTCTTACACCATCCCCCTGTAAAAGCCGGGCAACATTGCTGTTGCCCGGCAGTCTTCTCACTCTACGTCGATCGGCCCTTCGAGCGAGACCTTCTCAATCTCAGAAACCCAGTGGTTAGCTGAGTCACCGTACTTGATGAATGAAGCAACTACCTCGAAGACTTGGTCCGAGAACCCGCCAACCTGAAGGATATCCTTGTGCTCCTTGACCTGCGAGGTCGCCCTCGGCGTCAAATCGATGCACACGAGCTTGGCTTCTGGGTTGCGAGCCTTGAACTTGTTCCACTCTTCCAACATACCAGTTCCCCGGTAGCTGTAGGAAGTGCCGGAGTCGATCCACGACTCGTAGTCCGAGACGTAGATGACGGCTGCACCCTTTGCGTTCTTCTGGTTCAGCTTACGCAGACCAGAAGATACATCGGTGCCACCACCAGCCTTGCAGAGCCGCTGTGTGTTGGTCAGGACCGTATCCCGAGGGTTGATCTCGACCTTCACGGCGTCATTGCTGAACGTCCAGATTTCGGCAGAACGGTTCTTGCGAGCCACTGCCGAAGCCATGAGCGCCGCAACATCCACGCAGCGAATGTTGGATGGCTTTCCACCCGCCTGTGCTCCGATGACCGCCGACCCCATCGAGCCGGAAGTATCAACGCAGACGTAAATCTGCCCATCGATCGTCGGGACGTTGTCGATGGAGATTTCCATAGCGTCTTGCAGAGCTTCGCTGATCTCGAACGGCAGATCAGAGGTTCCCCTCGTCGCCGTCCAAGCGGAGTACAACTGGTACGGGAACTGACGAGCCCCCTTGATGTCATCGGCATTACGCAGACGGTCAGCGATCAGCTTGACCATCGCCTTGTCCCCATACACGCCGTGACGAGCGAACGTGTTGAGGTTCATGCGAGTCATCTGCCACTTGGCGTTGCGTGCGATCTCCGTCCACTCCTTGGTCGTCAGGCCGAGCGAGTCAAGCTGACGGAAATCCACATTCGGGACATCACCGGAGCGAGTCTTCTTGTAGAGTTCGTAACTTGCCACGATCTCTGGCAGGTTGTCTGCCTTGTAGTCCTTGCCGAGCAAGTAACCGAACAGAGCTTCCTTCTCTGCGGAGTTTGGCTTCGGACGTGCCATACGCAGAATGTCCTGCAACGTCGGGTCGTTTCCTACCGACGCACGGAAAATCTGGTACGAAGACCGAGAGTCGAACCACGCCTGAATCGCACGGCGACATGCGCCAGCGCTCATGTTGAACTTCCGCCCTGTGACGACGCCGGAACGTGCCATCTGGACGAAGTTACGGAGCATCTTTCCGTTGTCGATCACCCGAGGGAAGATGCGACGGAAGAGTTCCGTGTTGGTGTCAGCCAACACAACTGCGAGGAAGGCAGGCATGTCCTTCATGTAGCTGTGGCTACGAGAGTACAGAGCCACCTTTGCGAGGAACTCCGGGTCGGTACGGAGCTTCAGCGCATATTCCTTCGCCAGCCGGAGGTTCTCCTCGGACGAAGCGTAGTAGGTGCCACGGAACGTGTTCGTAGCGGCGATCTGGGCAAGAGCGTGCTTATCCGTCATAGAGTAAGCCTTGCCGCCAGCATAATTCTTTGTGTCCGGTACTGGTGCCGGTGCGATCTTCGCAGAGGACTTTGCCTTCGATGCGGTCGTCTTAAAAAGCGTCTTGTTAGCCATCTCATTTCTCCTTTCCGAGAACAAGTAAACGATGGTCGCAATCAATTGCGAGGGAATATAGTAGTCAGTTTCTACAGAAAGTGCAAGACGTTTCTGTAGAAAAACCACAAATTTCCTGTAGATTGCTGCCAGTCAGACAGCCCGTCGCTCGGAAAGGTTCGCTTCCTCGACAAGATTTTTCTCCTATTCGTAAGTTCACTACCTGCCGTGGTTGAACAAAAAAGCCCGGCACCGCCGGGCTTAGTCCTTCATTTGTTTTTGTCTCTTCTCGGCCAATTTCTTTGGAACATGGCCGATGTGCCATACTCGGCATTTTTGGCAGTAGCACGTTTATGTGGATGCTTCTTGCACAAGGGAAGGCTTCCGATAGAGGAGGTATCGGCGCAGGCGGTCTTGCCAGCCACTCTTTTGCGTGGAAATCCAGTTTCCCCTGACCTTCAAGGCGTGGCCAGTGATACCTGTGTTCTCAATATCGAAGTCTGGAGTCACCCCGCACTGAGCATAGATGGCGTTGACTTCGGCAATGAGACTGTCCATGATCACTCCTTCAGAACGGACATTCTTCCGGTAAATCGCAGACCCACGACGGCGGTGGGTTGTTCTTGGCAATCGCCGCCATTTCCTCGAACGTGAATGGCCACTCGATTGGCAAGAACTGCGAAGCCAGCGACTCGAATGTGTGATCCTCAGTTCGAGGGATCGAGTATCGGTGACGATTATGCAGGATGAAATCGCACGGGTCAAGTCCCTGAGCGATCATCGCCAGCACCTCATCCTTGAAATCGAAGAAGTTCGCCAGCCGAACTTCCGTTCTCGGATCAAACGGAGTGTACCAGCCGTTCTCTGGGTGAGCGCTGAGCCACCTCTCGTAGGTGTAGTGCTCGACGAAATACTCTTCGGGGTAGAGCAGCCCTGAATCCCGTGCGACATAAATGGCAGTCGCCCGATGCAGGCCGTCCCGGATGTACCGCTTCCCGTCCTCAAACTCTGCGAGGGCAATCAGACCGGGATGTTTCGTGTGTAATCGAATCTGGTCCAGAGAAAAAACACCGCCCTCGTTCACAAAACGGTACATCGCCTTTCGAGCCGAAAGGTCCATGCGGAATCCATTCTGTGTCGGTATCAACTCCGTGATTTCAAGCGGCTCATTCATTCTTTCTTCCTACACTCCTCGCAACGCAGGCCCGCTCCCGGATCGGAAACAAACCCACAATCATTCTCGTTCATCCGCTTGCCGCAGCTTGTATGGACCGTGACCTTGTTCTTAACTCGGGTCCGATCAGCCACAACGTGCCACAGCGTCTTAACGCCACGACCGATGTTCCAACGAACGTACTTCATGGCTGATCTCCTTCTTGATGGCGTATGCGACTGCGTCGGCCCACCCTTCGCCGTTAGGTTGGAACCGGGCAATCGGGTAGATGAGATCGCCGTCGCCGAAGTGAGGGTCAATCTCTTTCTGTTTGAGGATGTCGTCGGCTTTCGCCTCAAACACCAGAATCTTCTCCCCTTCTCGATTCTTGCAGTTCGGGTACTTCATCAGAAGTGCCGTGTAGTGATCGGTCTCGTGCGTGCGAAGAACTTCCCACTTCTTGGGATCAGGATTGACTCTCTCCGGATCGCAAAATGCACAATACCCGCAACTACAAGACTCATTCCCGTTGCTGTTCCTGCCGAGAACACTGATCCCCATGATGCCTCCTCCTACAACATCTTCTCCAGATCGGCGACCGAAATCACCGGCACGCCCTTGGCGAGAGCCGCCTTCTCCTTTTCCGAAGGAGAGCCATCACTCTTGCCAAGTTCCTGAATAAGATAGTTCGTCTTGCTGCCAACGCTGGACGAAATGTTTCCGCCCTGATCCTCGATCAGCTTCTCCCAGTGCTTCTTGCCCTTCTCAAAGGCACCAGTCAGCACGAAGTTCTTGCCGTTCAACTTGCCGGACTTCGGAAGCTCCAACTCGAAATAGTAGAGCAGGGCATCGACGTTCGGATCGTTCCGGGTGAACCACGCATGGATCGCCTCGGCAGTTGTCTGCCCGATACCATCGACTTCCAGAAGCTCTTCGACTGTAGCTTCCCGGATCGGATCGAACCCCTTGAAATGAGACACGAGAGCCTTGCCTGCCGTATCTCCGGCCCCCGGAATCCCGAGAGCCCCGAAGAACTTGGCGGCTTCAACCTTGAGATTGTTCTTTCGGGCCTTCTCAATGCCAGCCCGGAGCTTGTCGTCGTTCCGATCGAACTTGACGAGCCAAATCGTGGAGATCGCCAGAACGGCCTGCCGTTCTGAGAAAACACCGTTGGCCGTGAGATCGGACTCTTCCAGCTTGAAGAGGTCGGAGATGCGGCGGACCTTGCCCGTGTGGAGAATCTTCTCCATCGCCGACTGACCCAGCCCTTTGCCGCCGAGCTTCTGCAAGAAGAAAAGCCAGCCCTTGACATGCTTTGCGCCGCAATCTTCGTTGCGGCACTTCAGGTCTTTATTGCCGCTCGGGCTGACTTCCAAAGCAAGAGTTGCTCCGCAGGTCGAACAGTGCGTGGGGGCCACGACATTGACGGGCTTCAACACCTTCATGATGTTGGGGATGATTTTACCGCCCTTCTTCACCTGAACGATTGCTCCGGGACCAAGTCCCTGAGACTCCATCCAGCCGAAATTGTTGCAGGTGGCCCGAGTATTCTCGGAGTCAGCCAGAACGAAGGGCGTATCGAAGAGGGCTGTGGGAACATACCTGCCCGTGCGGCTGGCGTTCCATTCGATGGAAGAGACTTCGGCTTCAGCAGTCTCTTCGGCGAACTTCCACGCCAGCGCTCCTCGGGGAGCCTTTGTGGTGTCGTCGCCGTGGTGGCCAAGCTGTTCTTGCTGATCAAGGTCGGAAACCTTGAGGATGACCCCGTCTGTGTAGTATTTCAGCTTCTTGGCGTGCTCTTCCATCACAGCCAGAGAAGCGTAATCATGCGGCCTGACTTGGACGAAGAAACCTTTACCCTCTTCGTCGCAGAGGTTGAGACCGTCAGGGCTGTTGGCCCACTTTGCCCGATCGATCTCCGTCTTGTAGTAATCCCGCCACTCCTCGAATCCGGTGATTGAGTAGTAGCAGATGCGGAGCCGTGAATCCTTCGTCTCCGAGGCGTCATCACGCCCCATGCACCCGTTCGTGTAGCCACGAGGATTCTTGTACGGTTCTTCGCCGTTGGCATCTTGTTCGGCGTTGATCGCCTCAAAGTCGTCAAACCAACACTCGATCTCTCCATTGAGAGAGAGCGTCAGAGGGAGTGGCAGCTTCTTCGGCACACCCTTGATGTTGACGACATGCCGGGTCACGTCGGTGCCTGCAACGCCTTCACGAGGGCGAAGGCCAGCCGAAACAAGGCGTCCCTTGACGTAGTTGACCCGGAGTGCCACACCATCGTGCTTGAAGCTCTGGACCACCTTCAACTTGTCGGTGATGCCCAGATCGGCGGCACAGCGTTTGAGCCAATCTGAGTAGATGGCGTTCTTCTCTTCGAGAGTGCCATCGGCCTTCTCGATGGATGTCATTGGCGGGTCGTGAATGACCGTGTCGCCAGTGCGATCCGCCTCAGAAGGAGTGATCCGTTTCAGACATTCGGCGTCTGGGGCAACTTCTTTGAGCTTCCTCAGCAGAACATCGTACTCAGGGTCCGTGACCTCAAGTCCGTCGAAGTCTTCTGCGTAGCCGTTGAGGTCGTACTCGGTCGCAGCTTTGACGACGAGTTTCTCCAAAGCTGCCTCGTCACGGAAGGACCGGGTTCCGACTGTGATCATTTTTCACCCCTGAGTTCGTCGATCTGACGAGCCAGCTTTCTGACCTCTTCGATCAGAAAGACTGTCTCCTCGATGTGGTGTTGTTCGGAGACGTAACGCTGACCGTCGAGTTCCACTGGGACAGATCGTGGGACTCGAATCCATTTGTACCCGGAGTAGCGTTCCGTCTCGGTCATTATTTCATCCGGTAGGTGATACGGCCTCGTTGGAGATCGTAGGGCGAAACTTCGACCTTGACCCGATCCCCGACGACAATTCTGATGCTGTTTTTGCGAAGTTTGCCGCCCAAATACGCCATGACCTGATGGCCCGGCTTGGCGGGGTTTATTTGTTCGCCCGGCTGAACGACGTGAACCCGGAAAGCTCCCTTGACCGCTTCGGTCACGATGCCTTCCAACTCCAGTCCAGCTTCTTTCTTGTTTGTGTCGATATGCTGAGACGGCTGGGGCAAATCATTCTGCCCATCCGGCTCTGGCGTTGTCTGTTTTACGTTCATTGAGTCTCCTCCTTGAGACACAGGGATTGTACGACAAAAATCGGCGAATGTAAAGCGGGATCAACACCCTTCGATGGCGTGGTCTTCCAACGCTGCGGCGGCAGCCAGTTGGGCCTCTTCGATCAGTTCGAGGGCTTCGTCGTAGGTGACGAGGTCTTCCTCATTATGGAACTGGTTATAGGTGTCGATGTAGAGGGGAGGGAAATTGCAGATGACACATGGTCGTGCGCCCCACGGGTCGTGTTTGTCGAGGAAGCCCACAATTTCTTTGATGACATGTTTCCTCAACACACCTCGGAGAGCCTTCGGCCTGTTATAGACCGTATCTCTGACCTCGAATCTGCTGATGAAGAAATACTCGGCTTCAACTTCGGTGCATCCTCCAACCCGAATTGAGCCACTTGCAGTGAATGTGTAATCCATGATGCCCTCCACCATTATGTATGGTTATGAGGGCCATGAACTACATCAACGACTCCTCGGGCGGTGCCTTGGAGTTCTTCGGAATGTGGTGGTCCATTGAGAACCCATTCCGATTCGCCATGATATTGGCGATCTCGTCAAACGAGAACGGGCGGTAGTCCCCGATCAACAGTTTGGCGTTGTCCACGCCCACGTCGAACGACCGGCGACCCGGCATGTTCTTGTCCATCCACGGTTCAGCCCCAGCATGGCTGTGGCCATAAAGCTGCCATGAGCCACGATGGCTCTTGTCCCACACGGCCATTGCATAATGGCAAAGCACGATGTGCTGACCATTCGCATAGGTTTCATGCAGAAAATGTGATTCGCCGAAGAGATTCCGAATCTCTCGTGGTTCGTCGTGGTTGCCCCAGACGATGTTCACGTTCTTGCACTTGATGCGGTCCCTGTAGAACTTGCACCGTTGATAGTAGATGTGATCCGGGGCGAATGCCCAGTCTCCCAAATGCCACAAGGTGTCATCAGGTCCGACCGTCTCATTGATCCGATCAGTGAGGTAGTCGTTCATGATGTCGCTGGAATCACGGCTCAGCTTGTAATTGACCGAACCCTCTCCCTTCCAGCTTCCGTTGTGCCATCGACCATACTTCTCCAGCGCACGACGATCTTCCTCACAGAGGAATGGTCGATGGCAGTATTTGATGATGTTCGCATGGCCAAAATTCAGTGGGTGTCAGCGGTAAAGAAGACTTTACCAGTGACACCCGAACCTCCATATCGATTACTCATGAGTAATCCTTTCCTGAACCACTTTATCCCACTTGCGAGCCAAAACAGGCAGGTTCAACTCCTGTGTCGCTCGCTTCAGAAACAGGATCGCTTTTCGCTTCGTAACGCAAAGCTGAGCATATCCTTAGTCGTTTATCTTAGCAACGTTTAGATTTTATTGCAATATGCGAAATGCCTCTTCATGAAGTGATGTTGGTTCGAGCAAAAGTTGCTGCACGGGAAGAGAGCGGTCAACTCCTCATTAAACAGAAAAGGGAGAGTCATCTTGACCCTCCCTTTTCTTCGACAACTGCCACATCGTCGTCTTCGATTTTCCATCAACCACCTGCCGGGGTGCCGATCTCCCAGACAAGTTCGACTTGTACGCTGAAGTTCAGCGTACCACCAGAGATTGGTACGTCTGCCGCAGATTCGGCTCGCATGGCAGCACGAGCATATCCGCCCGGAGCCGGGCCGCTGCTATATTCCCGAATACTCAGCACACGGGCCAGCTTGACATCCGAGGCTTCAGCGAGGGTTGCCGCCTTGGCTCGGGCTTCCTTCACAGCAGCCTTGCGAGCCTCTTCGAGTTTCTCTTTGGCCTTCGAGGAACCGAACTGGATGCCACCGACTTCGTTGGCTCCGCTCTGGGTCACAGCATCGAGGACTTTGCCGAAGTTCTTCAGATCGCAAACGGTGACTCGGACCTGATTTTGGACCAGAAACCCTCCGGGCTGAGTCTTGAAGATCGGGCTGCCGTTGCGATCGGTCTTGCCGGTATCGACTTGCTCATAGTGGCGTTGGATTGAAAACTCGGTTGTGCGGATGTCTTTCTTTTCGACTCCGAGTTCCTTCAGAGTGGCGTAGAGTTCCGTCATCGAGTCTGTGTTGGTGCGGACGGCTTCGGCAGAAGTCGGCTTGATCGTTGAGACGCCGAGGGAGACGTAGCCTTCATCTGGCTCAGCCGTCACCGTTCCTGTGCCGGAAGAAGTCAGTTTCGACGTTTCCTCAGCAAAACCCAACTGGCTCATGGCCAGTAGCGCCAAGGCCATTCCAAACGTTGCAATGCGATTCATGCTTTCACCCATCTCTCGAAAAAGTAGCCGTCTTCGGTTTCGACTCCTTCAGGAAACTCGTCCTGAAAGTAGTCACGTTTCACGCCAACCGCCTTGAAGCGACATGCCGCAAGGAACTTGTGTGCAGGGTAATTCGATTCTCGCACACACATCGTGATCCTGTCATACCATTCGGTTTTCTTCAGAAGCTCGTCGATCAGGAGACTGGCGAGTTTCTGCCGCCGGTATTCTGGCAGAATGACAAGGTTTCGGACATTGATCAGGCGTTCATCCCTGCGTGCATGATAGGCAATGTATCCAACTGGGGTCTTCATGTTGGCAATGACTTTGCCGTGACCGCCTCTGGAATACATGTGTTTTTTGATGTGCTTCAGGGTCCAAAATCGTTCGCAACTGTTGCACTCGATATCGGCTGCCGCCTGATAATGTCCTGCGTGCAGCCACTTCACGAAGAAGTGGCTTTTCACAGGCATCAGAATAGGCATGGAATCCTTTCCTACAGCCACAGGGAGTTCACGCTCAGCTTCAGAGGATCGCTTTCCGGCCATGTCAGGTATCCCTTAACAAGGTCATCTGTGGCATTTGAGAAAATCTCACTCCAACCCCTGACAATCAGTCCTGATCCGGGGTTGGTGTCGAGTTCTGGTCCAACGTACTTGGTAAACCCAAACAAGAACCGCATAAGCGCTCGCTTCGTCGAGTTCAGATATTGAGCCGAGAAGAGCGATTGCTCGAAGTTGTCCTTCTTCAGGTCGTAGTAGATACCGGCTCTAATCAGAGCCGTAAAGAGAGATCGCCTCATGATACAGTCTTTCCACCATTGGCAAGGCTGTACCCAGAGCAGCCCCTTTGTCTTTGTGGGAGCAAAGTTGCTGTGTTCTTTGAGCTTCAGTAGCTCTTCCACTTTCCACATGAATCGTGGGCAATTCTCGATTTCTTTCTCCAAAACGCCCATGTAGAAACCAGACGAGGTCGGAGTAAAATGTCGAGCAAGGCGTTCACGACAATTCTCATTCATCGCCTTGTTTTCGTGATTCATGTAGACGAAGTGTGTCACGTCCACCCTACTCAGATGAACGAAATCCTTTTCGGGCAAAAGATCAGGATTAGACATCGTCATTTCCCTCCCACCACTGTACCTGCTTGCTTGCTGTTTGATACTGAGTCAGCGACAAAACCCTGCATCCCTCGGCGATGTGAGCGACCTCCACCTTGGAGACATTCACCTCTCGCCGTTGTGGACCAGTATCATACCATTTTTGCTTTTTATGCCTAGAGGGCTTGTGAGTTCCGTTGCTTCTGTGAGTATCGTAGGTTCTCACAACCTCCGATTCAGTCTTGTAAGTATAAGAGGAATAATCACTTCGCTTCTTGTAATCCAGCGTCTCAAGAATCTTGTTCTTGTACTTCATGGAAAGATCGACGTAGATCGAAACTGAGTGACATTCGATCCCTTTCTGCCATTTCTTGAACCGATCCGGGTAGCCGGAAAACGTCAGATGCCCGATACACTTCGTGCCCTTGTCGAGGTGGGAAAGAACCTCGGGGGAGAGACGAAACCAGAAGTGATGTTGCTTGAACATCGGGTTGTTCTCGGGCGTTTCGAGTCGAGAACAAGTGGCATATCTGTAGTCCGGGTCGTCCTCATCCATGTAGCCATAATAGTTATTCCACATGTAGTGGCTGAGGTTCGACACGCCGATCTCTTCAAGATCGATGTCGAAATTCGGTCGCCACTCCCACGACCATTCATCGTTGCCCGTGAACGCCGGGTGGAAGTTTACGACCTCAAAGATGTTCTGGGGTTTGATCCTCAAATCCGATGAGATCGGATTGATGATTGTGAGGTTGTTCTGTTTGAACGGGTTCCTTGTTTCCAGAACAATCTGGAGTTTAGATACAATGTTGTTGGAAATGATCCAGACTTCGCCAAGTTGTGTGTGAGAGTATTCCGACCAGTTGTTGACATTGGATGGGAACGACAAATAGTAGACATTCTTACTGCCGATTTTTTCGACAGAAAGGAGGTTCACATATCCGTCCGTCTCAACACACGGATTCTGAAACATCTCAAGGTCAAGCGATAAGTGAATCGCTTGACCCGGCAGAACCTTGACAACATGTTGTTCCGAAGTGGGATTTCTAACCTGAATGGGATGGTGCGTTTTCATTCTCAAACAAACTCGCCAGCCAATGTGAGCTAATCATGTGAGCCTTGATTTGCACCTGCCCATCTCGGATCGCCTTGCTGCTCGGGCATGTCAACTTGCTGAAAGCTGTAGTTAACTTGCCTGATGCCTCAATACGCTTGTCCCATGTGGCAGATTCATCAAGGACGGATTCGACGAGATTCCAAACGTTGGAATCAAGGATTGATCTTTTCACCAGATCGGCAATGAGGAGATCGCATGTCTTCAGTAGGATCAACGTTGGAGCAACTTGTAGCTCTTTTCCTGTAACAGGAACATAACCCAATTTGAAGCAATCTACAAGGTCCATAACTCGTTTCTCGTAGCCATCCCAGTAAATCTTCTCAGACTCACTGTTCTCGAAAAACCACGACGAGTTCATGTAACCATTGTGTTTGCAGTTGTAGATGTGGAAGAAGAACTGGCCGGGATGCCAAGTGTCAAAATGCTTCCAACGAATCTTGACCGACATCCAATTGTATGGAATCGATCTCGAACGAAGTAACAAATCAGCGTTGCCATCGTAAGGGATGAATGGAACGCTGATCTCGTTTCGTTCGAAATACTCCTGACAAAGTCTCACGAGTCTTCTCCCACATTTTTGGCTTGAAACAAATCATCTGTCTGTTTCCACGTCCTGTCTGCCTCGTCCCATACTACAGGAAATTCCTGCGGAAATGTATCCAACATATCGAACAACTCCCCATCGGTTCGGGCCTTTTCGAGAGATCGCTGGAACAACAAGGGATGCAGATGTGCGTAACGTTTCTTCAATGCCTGCTGGACTTCATTCATTTTCGAACCCAAAGTTAGTGTAACAGAACATACATATTCACACAATGCGATTCAAAGAATTTCTACAGAAAGAAGCGATGGGCAGCGCTGGGGGAGATCGTGGCCTGATGGGCGGCGATCCGAAACCATTGGGACGCAAACCGTCTGATGGCCAGCCATTTGCGAAGTATCTGTCTGACTTTGCGGCCCCTCAAGGAGCCGGTGGCGGCGCAGCAGCCCCATTCATGGCGATGATGAAGAAGAAAATGAAGAAGAAGTGATTACTTCGACTTGGCCCGAATCTGTAGGTACTGATCGGGAGCACTTCCGTTCACGCATTCTTTGCTCAAGTCGATCATGAACCGCTTGTAAGAACTATCGAATGACGCATAACTCGGGAACTTAAGCACCTCACGCAATGCCGTTTCTGGCTGGACCCCCTCAGAGCACTTCTTCAGCAGTGCGAGGTAGTTGTCCTGACCAAACTCTTTTCTAATCATCAGGCAGAAGGCTGTTGCATTGCGATCATACAATGCCTGACGCTCAGGGGTCTCCTTCTTGTATTGCTCCTCGGTCATCTCCAGAAGACCTTTAGAGAAATACATGGGTGTGTTTGAGGCCAGTGGCGTCTGAAGCTCAGCCATTCTCTGACGGATTTGTGGGATTGATGCGTTGAGTTCACGCATTCCACGATTCGCCCAGAGCGGGAACTTCGTATTGTATTTCTGTGAAAGTTCGGCAAAGCAAACCTCGGAGACTGGCGATGGCACAGTCTTTGATGGAACATCGTTCACAAGAAGGAATACAACAGTTGCTTTGATCTTACCGGTCTCGTCTCGCCGCACCTCGGCACGGCTTTCTGAGAGACCGAAAAGTTTCTTGTAGAGTACAGGGTCATCGACACAAATGACCTTGCACTCCGAAGAAAAGTCCACATCGTACATCCCCCATCTGGATAATGTCCACGATTTCACGGATTCCAGATGTTGGTGCAGATATTGGGCTTGTGTATCGTTCAGACACAACACGACAAAGTTCTTGCTCGTCCAACGGTTCCACTGCAAACCCTCGATTGACGGTTCGTAGGAACCATCTTGGTTTGCAATCCCAGTCTTCACTTCCTGCTTCACCTCGATCGGGGTTTTCACCTTGACGATCTTCGGGGTGTCATCAGCAAATACAGAAGTGGCCAAAAAGATTGACAGCAGCAGAGCCGTGGATTTGAGCAGATTCATTTTGTCCTCACGCAGCAAGTTCGGCTCTCAGGGAAGACTCGTCCCATGAGGCCAAGATTCGAGCCTTGTAACCCTTGAAAATCTGGCTGATGCGACTCTCGCTCACGCCGAATTTCTCGCCAACTTCCTTCATCGAACAATCATCAACGAAGTAATACCGAAGAATCTGACCTGCGTCTTCATCCTCAATCACGCTCGTAACATGCTCGATAAACTCGTTGTCATTCCGGTCAGATCGGGCCTCGATGGTGTCACGCAGAGCCAGATCGTCCCCAATGGACACATCCAAGCTCTGCAATGAGGTCTCTTCACCTCGCCGTCCCCAGCCTTGTTGCCTCAAATAGTCGTGGATCGCACCGAAGATTCTGGGGTAGGCATAAGTCGAGAAAGCCACGCCAAGTGAACTGTCGTAACGAGAAGCCGCTTCCACAAGTCCCATATAGGCCGCAGATTGCAATTCCTCAACATCCACATGCTTTGGCAAAACCCTCTTCTTTTGGAAGGCCAACTTGTTGGCCAAAGGTACATATTGTTCTACAAGAAGTTGTTGCTCGGTCGTCATTGTAATCACCAGTTTCAAAAGTAGTTTAGTAGTAGTGTGGGATTGCCCACGTCATGTAAGTCGAACGTAACGAACGTTCTGTGCTAATCGAGTAAATCAGCACAAGGTATTTATCAAAATCACTTCAGAAGCGCAAGACAATTCTTGGCTGCATCCTTGTGTTCCGCCGTCAGAAGCCAAGATTCCTGAATTTTCGTCAGAAACCACTTCTTCAGACGCATCAGCCGCTCGTCTAGCAGGAAAAACACTGACGAATCGCCCTGAATACCCAAAATTTGCATTGTCTCAACAATGCTTGACTTCTCAAGGTTATCCGGCGGCTCTCGACAAGAACACCAATCCACAAGGTTCATGATCAAAGCCACCCAATTCGCCACATGTTCTCGATCCAATCGGCATTCTGGCAACCGCAATTCCACCGTCTTGCGGTCATAGTTCGGCTTGTAACGCCCAATCACAAAATTGATTGTGTTGAGAGAAACCCTTTTGTCATTGTTGTTATGTGTTTTCAGATTGCGAGGCCGAATATCATTCCAGAACTCGACCGGCGACTCGTAAACGACATCGCCTCGACGGAGTCTTCGGCTCAGAGGAGCACAGTAAATGTTGGACAGCCGTGTTTGGTCGCAGATGCCATATAAAACCGGCTCTATTTTGACCCAATATGCCAGCAACACACCCATATCGTATTCATCGAAATCAGACACATCGATGTGGACATGCAAGCCGCAATTCTTGTTGGTCTTGAGACCCCATTTGTGTAAATGCTCGGCGGCACCAGCTACCAGATCGATGTCCTCGGCAGTGTGGCCGACATAGGATGCGACCTCCCAGCCATAATCAACACCTTTGCCCATCGGGCCGCATGTGCTGTCGTATTTTACATGCCAATAATTGTTCTTTCTCGTCTCTGCCCAGCCCTTTTTCCCTTCCGTAACAACAACTCTACGAGCACTGTGTGCCGATTCGTACTCGGTCAGCATCATGCCGATTCGTTCTTTTGTTGTTGTTGGAGAGACCTCAAGTTCCACACCGAACTTCCTCGGGCGAAACTGACAGTAATGTCCTTCCATGCTTTCTCCAATCAGTCTTGACCATCTTGAATCAACCAGTCGTCAAGCGCATTCTTCGGTCTCGGGAGAGGAGTGACGCCGTCATAATTGCCCGTGCCCATGTTGAGGAGATGCGTGTAATCAGTTTGCTTAGGAGAGTAATTGTGCTGCTGTAAAAAATACTGAGCCTGTTGTCGCAGGTGGGGCGGGAGACTGTTGAGTCTCTGAGCCAACAACGCCAGCTTATCCTCTTGCGATGGGCGCTGAGGCATCATTGAAACAATCACGTTAGACAACCTCATCAACCACAATGTGTTGATGATTGCCAATCCCAAAACAAACCAGATCATTAGTTCTCCAAATGACTAAGGTAGGAATCAATGTTCAACCGCCTGATCGGTTGCGGCACTTCTGTTTCTGTGAGGTTGATCAACAACTCAGGGTTCTCATCCCAGAAACGGTTCCTGAAGAGACCAATGTTGTCATACATCCTGACCTGATAAATTACGGAGGCTGGCGACACAATCGCCGAATCAATCTGAGTATCGTATGAGATATTGAACTTCAAGTCTCCCGTAGAACACGTTGAATCCGGCACAATTCCAACAATAAACCTTGTATCAAAACTCTCTGAAGTAGACAAGTTCTTCCGCAACATCAGGAAGGCGAACTTCCAAATGTTGCTTCCAATGTTGATCCCACCTACTTCATCAGTACATTGAAGCTCGAAGACGATACTCCAAGTTTCTGCCGAGTTGGACGCCGGAGACACACCTGTGAAGTGCAGATTCGCCTGCCATGAATCGTTCGACTCATTGTACAAAAGAGGAACAACCCTTGGAATAGTAAGATTGTTCTGAGAAACAAATTGCGTGAACACATTGTTCTGGAACATGTTGTGGCTCATGCGAATCAGAAGCGGCAATGTCTCACAATTGCATTTGTTCAGAGAGCCTGTTGGAGCATCGAATGTTTCAACATCCTCATCTTCTGGAAACTGGATTTGGATGTCGAAGACCTCAGTATCGAAACCGATCGTCTGACTGATTGTCTGGAATCCACTAACCCCGGCCTCTCCACCAACAGAGATCGACAATCCATCTGAAATCCATGTATATCCAGAAGATACAAAGGAAGCCTCTCCATCGATCAGCACAGAGCCCGATGGGGTGTAACTGAACTGAGAGAACGTAATCGGCTGTGCCGACCCGGAACCCGTGACACCTGCCACAGAGGCTTGCGGCAGAGCATAGACTACTCTGTCGGTTGTGGAGCTTCCTGCAACCGCACCGCCAATACCAACCTCGAAGTATGGCGTGACTTTAGCAGCACCACCGCAAACAGCGCCACCTAGCGGCACTTCCGTCATGACACTGCACTTGGTGTCTGCCAAGCCGCCAATCACGACTTCTCCAGAGCATTCATACGACAAACTCAGTCCGTGTGAGCCGCCGGTGATGATTCCAGCACCCGATGTAGAGTTTCCGGTGATATCGAATACGCCATTCAAGGAAGGAACAACGTTGCCAGACATCAGGATTGGTCCAGAACCCACATAAGAGTAGGACGTGGATACCACGCTGGCAGAGCCCTCAACCCTGATGATTTGGTGAGCAACCTCTCTGTAAACCACTGTCATTTCAACGTAATCGATTTTGGCGATTGCTGAAATCTGAGGAGACGCCTCATTGTTGACTGCAATTGCAAAACCAAATTCCGTATCATTCAGATCGTCTGGGTCAAATGGCCCAAGGTACTCCGGAAGAGCTTGATTTCTCCAGTTGTTGTATGTTCTATCGGTGCTGATCAGCGGCCAATCGCCCGAAGCAGCCACATTGTCTGAAATGAACTCATCGCCCAAAACCAGATAGACCGCATCATCCCGCACGCCAGTTGTCGTGGCAAATCGCTTGACCGATGCAACAATTGAAATGATCTCGGCGTCACTTGGGATCGAGAAGTCAAAACCTCGAATCACAAGGAATTGAGATGTCTTTCCAAAACTGATATCTGATTGAGACACCAGCCCATCATCGTTCAGAGCACGTTCTGGCAAAGCCCATTCTTCACCATTGTTGTCAATCTCATCGACACTGGCACCCTTGTCAAAAACGCTGTAAGAAGCCTCGCCACCCACATAATGGTAGCTGCTTGAAAGGACGACAGCATCCCCGCCAGTGATGATCTCGGCCCCATCAGGGTAGTAGACGTATCCTGAAGAAATGTATGTAGCCTCGCCGCCAACGGTGATTGAGCCAGATGCCTCATGAGGGAAATTGGGGACGAACCCTTCCAAAGCGGCATCTGCCACTCCAGACATGAAGATTTCGCCATCGGCTACAACCTCGAAAAAGGCATTCACCTGAACGGAAATGAAATAACCAACTTGTTGTGCAACATCTGCATCAACGCAGAAATCGGCACACGCCGGAATGTTGCAAACCTCGATCGGAGTCATGTCATTGCAACCGTCGAACGGTTCCGAAGACTCATCGAAATTGAGATTGGCAGGCTTTCCGAATCTGTGAACAGTCTCGATTGTCCCTACAAAATTACGTCGGCTCAGTTTCTCGCAAAGTTCGCTCAGAGTTCGAGCGTGCAGAGTGATGATGAATCTCTGACAACAAGGCTCTTTTGGAAGACATTCGTTGTCGTCCACGGGTTTACTGACGACTCTGTAGTAGTAAGCTGGTAGCTGGCCGGTATTCCATAGGAATGTCTTTTCAGACCGAACGAAAGCTCGTGTGTTCCACTTGAAGGTTCGGAACAGATTGAATCCGAAGTTCGTGATGACTTCACCGGCAATTTCAACACCGCCAGTTCCAGAAACCCTGACGCTTCCAAGGCCACCGCCGTAAACACCGCCAATCTCTACGCCACCATCCGCTTCCGCAGTGGCGTATCGTGTCTGAGATGAGTTTCCTACTCCCCCAATGCGAGCACCGCCAGATGCAACAGGGTTGTATGTAAAGTCAATTGCCGGAATGCCGCCAATTAGAGCGCCGCCACTGATTGCCGGAATGAACGGAGCGGCCAAGGATGCGGTGCCGCCAATTATTGCCCCGCCAAGACCAAAAATACTTGCAATGAAAGGAGCCGTGCCGCCAATTAGAGCGCCGCCGGAAACAGTTGGATTGTATAGACAAGAAACTGTCGCCGATCCTCCAGCCCTTGCACCCCCGCTCCCAGTATCACTGTATGTTTGCGGAGTGCCATGATAAACGGTGATCTGGGCATATTCGACAAACGCAGACCCATGAGCAGAGCCGGTTATCACACCAGAATACTCTGTCGCAATCACCAAACCAAAATCACTAGCGTTGACATCAGAAAGAGTAAGAGAATTTCCCCAAGTATCGATCGAATCCCCATAACTTGCATTATGGAATGAAAAATCAGACGGCCAATATGTCGGATCAGCTTTATTGTCGCCAACAACAACGCCGCCAACCACCAGAGAGATTACATTGTCACGGCAAGTTGCAGGACTACCGGATTCATTTCTTCGATAAACTTCAACCACAATTCCACGAATGCTATCGCCGCCCGGAATCGTGAACCCAAAATCATTCATCAACAAATAATTTGAGGTCTTCGAGTCGTCATCTGAGACCGTACCGACATATCGCCCATCAATTGCTTGAACAACTTGGGTGAAAGTAAAAGAACCAAATGAATTTGTCCACGCATCGTCTCCGTAACTCGGATCGTTTTCAGCGTGTCCACAAGCTCTTGTCTGCGTCATTGGGATTTATGCAGAATCTTACGATTCTAGTTGTTCGAGAATCTTGCCGATGAGGTGATGGCGAACAATGTGCTTATCCTTGAACTGGAGAATCCCGATTCCCGGAATTCCTGAAAGTCTGTGCATAACATTGGTCAGAGCCACTTCGCCCGGAAGATCGCTCTGCATTGGGTCGCCCGTGATGATCAACTTGCTGTTCTCGCCAAACCGAGTGAGGAACAGCTTGAGTTGACTCAGCGTGGCGTTTTGGGCTTCATCGAAGATACAGATGGCATCGTCGAATGTGCGACCACGCATGTAAGCGATGGGAGCCACTTCCATCGCACGTTCGACTTTGTCTCTTTGTGGCGATTCTCCACGGCCTACGAGCTTATCGATACAGTCATACATCGGCAGCATGTAGGGATGGACCTTCTCCTCAAATTCTCCGGGCAAAAATCCAAGGGATTCACCGGCTTCAACGATTGGTCTTGTCAGAACGAGCTTGCTCTTTTGCTTGTTTAGGATTTGTTCGACAGCAAATGCACAAGCGAGGAATGACTTTCCTGTTCCGGCTGGACCGATGAGGAAAAGCACGTCATGTTGCTGGAATGATGCCCATGCCAGATTTTGTGCCTCGTTCTTGAATTCAATGTGGAAATCTCCGGAGCCTGAAGAACCCTTTTTACGGGGTTGTGATTGAGATGATTGTCTCGGCATATCTCTCCTTTCGAGTTACTGTATTTATGAGAGAGTGGCCGAAAAGGAAAAACCCGTTTTGCCAATGGACAGCAAAACGGGTAAACGCCCACAACATCCCTTTATGTGGTGTAAGCTATCGAGTCCGACCACCCGGTCTCTACTCACATGACACTTATCTCCAAAGCTGCCACGTCACAAGCACTCGACCAGTCTGGAATTAAGAGCACATTGTGGCCTATGTGTCTTCGAGAATGCCTGCAACCGTCCCGCCGCCTAGCTCCTTATGATAATGGGCGTCTTGGTACTGACTACAGCCAGCCCTTGCCGTTCATTCATTATCGTATAAATGGACGCCGCCTTTTACGTCCGCAGAGACGAGTGCATCCTGAGATGCCCTCGTCTATTATAGCGAAGATTTGCACGAGAACCATCTAAATATCTGTACTATGCGATTCCGAGATTTCATGAAGTCCGAAGAACAGGACGACATTGAGAAAACACTTGCAAAACTACCTAAAAGCCACGCCAATCTGGTGAAAGGCTTCGATTGGAAGTTCCACAAGGGTAATACTTTGGACGGCGATAACCAACACGTTGGCTATGTCGATAAAATGAATGGAGAAATCGCCGTTGCAGCACCTTGGAATTACGGCAGAGAATTCACGGTTCTACATGAAATCGGGCATCAGGTGTGGGACCGACTGCCTCCTGATCTGCAAGAAAAATGGAAAATGATCTGCTCGAACACCAAAGCCAAGCACAATCAAAAGTCGGACGCCGACAAAGCGCTTGATCAAAGTGAAGAAGAATTGTTCTGCATGAGTTACGCTACGAACTACTGCAAACACAAGATCGTGACCTACTATTTCCCAGAATGGATGGCTTTCATCAAGTCGCTCCCACAGTAAAGAGTCCAACATGAAATTTAAGAACTGGCTAGAATCAACAGATAACGCCTCTCACAGCACAACAATTCTGGACCCAACCAGCCTCGATCAGCAGATGGGCTTTCAGTCTGCGAATTCCTCGCAGGCATCTGATATGATGGCGCTACAGCAACTTCGGGCCAACCATCGCAAACAACTTGTCCAGAGCGGACAGGCATCAGGAGATTTGTCCATCTTTAGAACTTACTCTGAGATCGCAAGTTTGATCAAGACAATCGACCGATCCAACAGAAGGCACCAAAAGATCATTTCGATGGTGCAACACCGACTTCCGGAAAACAACTCGCCCACAACCCTCTGGAACGTGGCGAATACCACATCGCATTCTCAAGACAAGGATAGTCTGTATGGAATCGAACGCTACCTCTTGGGCATTCAAGAGCAAGCGACAAAAAATGAATACAGACTTCACACGATCATGAGCCGATCTGGAATTGATATGCACGCCCATTTGTTGAAACAAACAGGTCTGCCGGGCATAGTTCCAGAAAATGCCACACTTCAAGCGCCCGCACAAAAACAATCTCTCGGCGGATGTTTCAAGGACATCAACCATCTTGCATCAGAAGTGGACCGAATCGGTGCCCAGACCCGTCAAATTAGCGATCAAGTCCAGAGTCTTCTGAACCGAACGGGCGGCGTTCCATCATACAAGCATGACCCAGCGAGCGTCCTCGACTAAATCGAAGCGGCCTGCTGCATGAGTTTCGGCACCAAGGCCAAAGCCTGTTCACTGAGTTTTTCGTGCTCATTCGGGTCAATTGAGAATGATCTGTAGTGATGCACGAGAGAATTCTGAGTGGCAGTCGGCTTATGTCCACGATACTGAGCCCGCAGAGTCATGATGAAAGACATGCCAATCAATGGAAGCTCTTCCGGCCACGGGCCGCAATCCATCCAACATTCCTTGCTCATCAACATGCACCATTCCATAACAAACTCGGCCTTCTGCTTCTGAATGATGTAGTGCTGAAGTTCACAGCCTACAAGACCAGAAGAATGGCTCTCCGACATGTTAATCAGAAAGTCGAGCCACGATGGGTCCAAGATCACAGTGTCGCAATGTAGGAAGGCATAATACTGGGAGAGACGATCGGCGGCGATTACACCTTGATTACAAGCCGCAGACCAATACTTGTTCGTCTTGTTGCGAATGACCTTGATGCCTTCTGCCTCGATCACATCAAGATAGGCAGCAGTCTCCTCATCGTCCGAAGCATTGTCTACAACAATCACCTCGTAATTGTTGAGATTGCTCATGATGTGGATGGACTGAAGACAGATGTTGAGGTATTCGGGGCGATTTCTGTGGACAACGATGATTGAAACTTGCTCGTTGCGAGAGTCTGTCAGATCAATGGTGAGTTCTGGCTTTTCGGGCTGAAGTGGGTTTTGGACCATAGGGCGATACTCCTTCGATAATTCTTATGAGAGTATCGCCCTTCATTTTCATAGATAAGAGAAAGGAGGAGTATGGAACAAGAACTTAAGGCTCAAGGTTTGTTTGATGCTTTTCGGCTTCTGGACAAAGAACTCATTGACAAGATCATGTTGATCTCTCAGACAATCAAGGTTGAGCGACTGGAAAATGGCATTGTTCGCATCGTCATTGATCTCGTGCCCAAGGCTTAATGATGAAACTTGCGTTTGTCATGGTCCTCTATTCGGAACTTCCAGACTTTCCTTGGACCAAAATCAGCATCCAATCATTCAGGAAGCACTTTCCTGACGAACCGCTTTTCGTTGTAGATCACAATGGATATGCCAACGAACGCTTATTGTGCGAAAAAGCGGGGGCGAAAATCATCGGAGATGGGCGCAAAGGGCACCATGCCCTTGGCGTTCACAAGGCTCTCGACGTGATTCGCAGCCAATACGACGCATTCATCCACATAGAGCCAGATTGCTTGTTTACAGGAAGAGGCTGGTACGAACAAATAGTAGCAGCCCTCAATAGCGGGTACTGGATGGCTGGGCCGAGCCGCTTGCCCTATGGGCCACTACATCCTTGTCCAAGTGGTTGGATTTTGGACAAACTGCCGGGGCGATTTGATTATCAGCCTCAAGCTCAAGATTTGTACCACTCAAAATATGGCCGTCTGGTAAACATCGAGGTCATCTGCAATGAGATTCTGAGGGCTCGGTCGCACCATGCCAAGCAAGTCGCCATCGCCAAGTTGCTGTATTGGGATGTGGGGCTAAAGAACTGGTTCGATTGTGCCGTTGTTGAAAAAGCCATCCAGACAAACAGCGAGGGCTTCAGACATTTCTGGTTTGGCAGAAATCGAAGCCCTCAACAATGGTTGGCTGAAAATCAGAACGCCCTTCAGAGCGAATTCTCACAATATCTGGATGTCTCAGTTGGCAATGCCAAGCTCTTCATTTGAGACTTCAAGTTCCAGATCACGCATGATGCCGTACTCCAAAACACAAGGAATGCCGCCGATGTTCTCAACCCTCGGCAATGTGCCATTGGCGATCACCTTTTCAAGATGATCTGGTCTCGTGCTAACCTTCAGGATATTGACGAAGACAAACTCCCCTTCAACTTGACGAGCGACAGAAGTTAAGGCTGCAAACTTGATTTTCATAAAGTCTCCCAATTTGGATTATGTATGGGTTCTGCCCAGCATTCCAAAATGGGATCACCGTCTTTGATTTCTACGATCTCACGGCCCATATTTGAGAAGACAGCAGTGATCTCGCCGGACTCAAAACAACCCGGCCCATCAGCTTGAACAATGCCTCGAAGAGCGAGAGCCGGAGCAACCTTTGTCATAATCCGAAAGCCGCCGTTGTTTTCAATCTTCACTCCCGTCAGCACCATCGACGAGTTTCTCGGCGGAATCACCACCTTCCCACTTGGCCCCGCTACGAACCTCTTCAGACTTGAATTTTCGATGCTCTGAGGTTGGTGCTGACATGATACTGTCGAAAACTTGATCGAGACCGGCGGATTTTTCACTGGTTCGAGCAACTTTGATTTCTTCGACTTTGTCTTCGGCTTCGACTTCGCTGGGGGCGTATCCTGATTCCCAAGCATCAAAGTCTTGGAGCTTGTCGATTCTTTCTTGGAAACTGACTTCACTGGCTTCAGCACTTGCGTTGGCATCTTGACCTCTTTCTTTTTTCCTTTGGGCTCTCACCCTTTGAATCATTAGGTTGAAATTCTTCCTGAAGGACGGCAAAGCCTGTGTTGGGTATTTGGCTGCCATAGCAATCAGACCTTCTGTCGTGTACTCATCAAACCCTTGCAGCTTGATCCACTGACTCACTCTTTCGAGAGTCAACTGCCGCAACGGACCTGTTTGTTTTGTGCCTTCGTTGAGGACCGAAACCCCCATGTTGATTTTATTGGACATCCCATTCTCCTTGTTGAACATCATCGTGGCGTGCCTGAACAGCGCCTACCTTGTCATACGTTTCGTCATCTACCTCGTACAAGTCCTCCGGCAGAGAACTGGCTACATCCAAACACTCAAAAATCTTGGCGGTCGTCACCGGATCAATCATCTCGTATCTTGTGTTGTAAACTTGACGACGCATGACATCCACGAAGACAATCGAGTTGCCACCATGCTTTGCCTCGTTTTGGCTATAAGAAATCCTTGCCGTTACGAGGAATTGAACATCATCAACTTCAGCGTCTTGTGGAATGATGTTCGTCTCATTCGTATGTTGAGGAGAATCGAAGTCTATACTATCCCGTGGACGGACTGGATTCTGAGCTTCGTAATTGAAATGGCCTTTTTCAGACATAGAGTTTCCTTTCCTTGCTCTCTAAATAAGTAGCAATGGGAAAATTCAGACAGTTTATCATCAATGAAGAGATTGGCTTGGGCGAGCTTGGACCAAGGATCGACAGTCTATTCCACAATCAGGAGTTCGGGAATCAGATCGGTGCCTTCGTATCCAGTGATATGACAGGGACAGAGCAAGGGCCGACTATGGGATATTCTGGGCACCCATTGCATCTGCCATCAACAGACTTGACCATTCCCTCGGTGCAACGGGAAGGCCGCATTACAATTCTACAATTGAAAAAGAACCCCATTTACATCCGATTGTCGGACGGCACCGAGGCCCACTTCACATACGACGAATACAAGCGAATTGAAGGAACGCCGGGGATTGGGAAGGTCATGAACATCACGTTCCAGCGACATCCAGACGATCGGAGCAAAGGTTGCTCTAAGATCGACAAGGCCGAAATTCGGGATTAGCGAACTCCACGCTCACGTTCCCAGTTCGATTCCCAATTCTCAACCTTATTGACGACCTCGTGAGTAGGAGCCTTCTCCACGTTCTTTACCTCGAAGGTTGTCTTCAACGCATTCGGATCGACTTTGTCCGGATCAATTCCGGGACCGTAAGGCGACGGGGAATACTCTTTCTGTAGCTTTTCAATGACCTTGTCAGAAATCTTATCGACACCAATCTTGAAGATGAAGAAAGACCCCAAGTTCAATACAGAAATGCCAACAACGATCCAAACCAAGACGTTATTTTTCAGGCTTTCCATCCTTAACTCCTATCTTTGCCAAGAACTGTTTTCGTTCTTCGGAATCAATGTCGCACTGACCTAGTTCTGTAAGCAATTCCAACTGCTTACTGCCGACACGGAATACAGGCATGTCCAAATCAATGTGAACGTACTGATCGCCTTTGTATCTAGTGTCGGAACTATTAAAATTCGGCACGCCCTGCCCAGCCAAACGGAACATGGCTCCCGGCTTCGTGCCCGGCGGAATCCTGAAAGTCACCTTGCCGTGCAAGGTGGGAACCTCGACCTTCGCCCCAAACAACAGTTGAGTGTATGTGGCCGGGTAGTGCAGCAAAATTCCGCCGTTGTCTGATCGCTCAAACAATTCATGCTCTTTGACGATCACGGAAACATACAAGTCCCCATTGCGTCCTTTTGACGGTTGTCCCAAACCGGGATACTTGAATCTCATACCAGATTCCACGCCAGCCGGGATTGTCACTTTGACCTTCTTCTCTTCATCGCCATCACAGCCCGTACCATTGCATTTAACGCACATTTCCTGAACCATCTCACCGGTTCCAAGACAATCCTCGCACGTCGTCTGGACCGTCATATTGGACCCAGTGATGATCTTCACGCCACGCCCATTGCACGCTCGGCAATTCGTGGCTTTGCCACCATCGCCTTTACAGACATCACAAACCTTTCCCCGCATGAACGAGAGTATCTTCTCGCACTCATCCAGAGTATCTTCCAGCGTCATGCGACATTCCACAATGATATGCTGGCCGACTTCTTGTCTCTTCTTGTTCCCAAAGAAACCATTGAAGAAACCATCAAAAGCGCCAGTAAATGGCGGACGCCGACCACCATGACCGGCCCAGAAGTCCTTGTCATTAGGCTCTGACCCATACGAGTCGTAATTCGACCGTTTTTCAGTATCGCTCAAGACTTCGTAGGCTTCTGTAGCCTTCTTGAACTTGTCCGTGAGAGCCGCATCGCCACCGTTCATATCGGGATGACACTGCTTGGCGATGGCCTTGTAAGCCTTCCTAATGTCATCCGCAGATGCGGTCTTTGGGACACCGAGGATTTCGTAGTAGTCACTCAAAACTTCACTCCACCGAGTTCTCGAACCATCTGATCGTAACTGTAAAGACCCGCTGCTGGGACATCCTTATGCCAAAGCAACTGATAATCATGAACACCTTTGTACTGACCTACCAAGCCGGAAGGATGACAATTGCCGCACCTCTTGTAGAGATTCTCGAAGAATGACCTGTCAGTATCTTTTGTCCAAGGTTTGCCTTCAACAAATCTCGTGGTTTCCTGAAACCACGCTCCATACTGCTTGCAACAAGACAATCTCCATGCGACCTGAGAAGCATCCACCTTGCCTACTGGATCAATGGGAGTGTTCCACTGATTGAATCGGCCAGCGATGTTGTTTACAGACTCGCTCTTCTGTAGCAAAGGATTATACAAATGCAACTTGGAATAGCAATACAGAACGTCTGTGTTCTGCGTGAAGTAATCTGAAAGTCCTTTCAGGTACGTCGGATACAACTCGTCGTCATCACAGAGCATGAAGGCCACGTCAGCGTCAGATTTTTCTATCACCTCGTTTGCCAGCCGCCCAAGAATGAGCCCTTGTTCGATCTTGTCCTCAAACTTCATGCCAGACTGAACAAACTGGACCTTGTCGAGATGATCTGATAAGATTTCCTCGACAATCGGCCTGCCGGGAATCTTACTGTTGTCATCCCCGAAGGCCAACTCCCAATCTGTATGATACTTGTTGGCCTTCAGAATGCTGTTGAGGGCATTCCTGACCAGTATAGGCCGGTTGTAATACGCACAGAGAATCAGAATGCGGAGCGGCTTATTCATAAATTCCTCTTTGGCACAAAGCCTGTAAAATCATGATCCGGGAAATTCAGATAACATCCTTGAATGCCATACAACCGAATCATGTGAAAATCATAGTTCAGCGCCGCATCTGTCTCTAACTCGAAACATCCAGCGAACACTCGCCCATCAACTGTACACCTCCATTTGCAATTCTGTCGATCCCAACATACCCCCTTGAACTGCGACGATCCCAAAGAGCGTCTAGTTGACATCCTGATCGACTTGGCACGTTTGGCCACAGACTCCTCAGTTTGGATTTTATCTTTATGCGAAGCCTTCATTTTTTCAATGCTCTCAGGCTTATGCTTCTTGCCGTATAGCCAATGTTTTTCTCCACTGTGAGATTCAATGAATCGCTCACGACGCTCATCAGTCCAACGATTCTTTCCAACCATAGACATACTGATCGCCTTCTTTTGATCTTCAGTTCGCCTTTTTCCAAGGTTAGAGGAACCTATCTTTGTTTTGTGTGACTCTGAGAGTTTTCGCCCTCGACATGTTCCGGCAACAGGACACAAATTGTATCCATATCGCCTATCAGCAGAATCGAAGTGATCGATCCAAAATTGTTCCCGCTCAATCAACTTATCTTCTTCCGAGACACATTCTAACAAATAGAAACTAAAATTTCCAGCGTCCTTGATCCACGATCTTTGTAGATATATGTTAGGATGCGTCCCGGAAGTAAGCTGCGATTGGTGTTCCGAGAGTCGTTTACCAACACCTCGATTCTCACAAGAGCTACCGACATAGACCTTGCCATTTCGTTCGTTTCTCAAAACATAAACACCTTGAATGCCATTAACCACTCTGTTGTTTGTGATTTTCTTCATGCAATAACATAGTAAAGATTCAGAATTTTCTTACTCTGATACGGTATGATGAAAACACCACCAAAGATGAAAATAGTAGCAACCATTCTCGCTAAAGACGAAGAAGACATCATCGGCCAAACGATCGAACATCACATCAACCAAGGTGTCACGCAGTTCATCGTCACGGACAACCGGTCTACAGACCGGACTTACGAGATTGCGGCCAAATACCCGGAAGTTGTCGAGATTATCCAAGACGACAACGAGGAACATCGGCAATCAGAGGCCGTTTCCCGGATGGCACGGCTCGCTTGCAAGCTGAAGCCGGACTGGATCGTCCACTTAGATGCTGACGAACTCTGGTGTGGGCTCCAGAATCTCCGTCACATCAATGGAGAAGTCGCTGGATGCGTTTCCATGTACCTTCATCCGCCATTACAACAGTTGGAACCGTTCAGCGTTGATGGGATGAGATACTATCTGGACTTCTGCGACTACACAGATTACGGTTTGTTGCCCACGGAGTGCAAGGTGGCACATCGTCCTATAAAGGACGTTGTGGTCTCTCATGGGAATCATTCGGTTGATGGAAAGCAATCATCTTTCACCGATACCGTCTGGCGACATCATTACCCTATTCGATCATACGAGCAATTTGAGAAGAAGGCGGTTCAGGGCAATCTTGCCCTGAACCGCAGAAAGGCACCTTGTGCTCGTTGGGAAATGTGGTATGATCTGTGGAAACAAGGAAAGCTCGGTGCATTGTACGAAACATTGACCAGAGCTTGGTCGAAATTCATCGACAAGCCGAACCATGCCGATCTCATGAAGCTATTGGAAGCGTGGTGTACCAGAGAGGTAATCGAATACTTCCGAGCCTCTCCGACGTATTTGCCAGAAGTAGGGGAGTGGCCATATCATGAGAAACAAGGTCTTCATCATTAAGGGGGTTGGCGGTCTTGCTGAAAAGCTGACGCTTGCCGCTTTCGAGAGAATTCGGGTTAGTCACGTTGTGGCAATCACGGCTCTCAAATACCCACAATTTGTGCCATTCCACCTTGAGATTGGCTCCATCGAACCTCAAATGTCGAACATACTCCGACATTGGGAAGATATCGAGCAAACACACTTGGTGACATCCGAGTACGTCAATGCCATCATGGACCGTGGTGGCGCTGACAACGTCAAAGCCGTTGAATCATTCCCTTCCGGCTTTGACTGGCTGTATGAATCCGTCCGAAGTCTTCACCGCAATCTCAATCAAGTTGTGATTGACCTCATACTTGAACGAGACAGTTGGTGTGAAAATACTTGGCGAATCAAGTATGAGGACCGAGTCCTCACCCTTGACGAGACGGTTGAACTATTCGGCCCCTCGCCCGGCTTGGGTTAACCGATTGTGGAATCTCTGGTCGAACTTCTCTGCTTTCTGGTGGTCAAACTGGCAACAGGAGCCACTGTACTTTGTAACACGCTCCTGTTTTTCCCACTCTTCACGCAGAAGCCCTAGAACGATCGAGTCGTAGTACCGACCAGCCTTGTAGATGGCCTTCTTGCGAACTCCCTCGATCGAAAAACCGAGGTGTGAGATTTCAAGCGCCTGAGCCGCCGAGTTGAATGACAGAACCTCGGCTTGCACTCGGAACATGTTGAGCATCTCAAAAGCGAAGTCCAGCCCAGCCGAGAAAGCGTGTTTCACCACATCTGGCTTGCGGCACTGCCTGTAGATCGAACCGCTGATGCTCAGCGTCCTCCCGATCCAATCGATGTCGGTGTATACCGCTACGCCCACAGGCTCAACCTTTTCGTTGATCTGAACAGCTTGCCCGTATGGTGTATTGCGATCATACAGACGCTCTCGTTGGGCAATCAGATAGAGTTGATCTGAGGGGATATTGTCAAACCACCGCTCTTGATCTTCCTTGTTGATGATCAGAGTTTTGTGAGTTCCCCACCAGCTTTCGGACTTCAATGCAAGAAGATCAGGGAGGTCTGTCCTCTCGATCTTCCTTAGAGAAATGCCGTCTTTGTGGTTATACATCTCGCCTCCCTGAGCCAATCAGATATTCTCTGTGGCTTATCCTCTTTCCTGACTTTACCATCCTTGATCGAGTACCCATTGTCCACGATCTTGATGATGAGCGTTTCCAGTTCCTTCCCGGTAGCACTCATGATCTTTTCTTCGATCTCTGTTTTGACAGTCTTATGTTTGTCTTCCTGACGTTTCTTCTTGAAGGCTTTGAGTCCTTCCTTGACTCCTGCGGAGACCGCATCGAAGAACCCTTCTTCGACCATTTGTTCCTTGAACTTACCCACAGATGCCTTTCACATAGTCCTCAAGAGAAATCTTGGCTTCCCAGCCAAATTGATGTTTTGCAGCGAAGGTATTGGCGAGAGTCGTCTCCATCTCAAATGACCGGTTCGGGAGATGAACCACCTCTTCAACGGCGAACATCTCGGCCACGTCATCGACTGAATAGTCAATGCCGGAACCAATATCGAACACATCACCATCCCATTTGCGTTGTGACATCAGCACTAGAGCTTCTACCACATCCGACACATACACGAAATCTCTTCGCTTGGCTCCACTCCCTTGGATCGTCAACGGCAAACCTTCACGATACTGTCGCTCAAATATGCCCAACAACGTCGCAAACTCCCCTTCCTCATACTGTCGTGGGCCATACGCATTGAAGATTCTGGCAACAACAGTGGAGATGTGATAGAGGTGGCTGTAGAATCGACAATACCATTCGCCAATGTACTTGGAAAAAGCGTAGGGGTTCCGGTAAGGGTCTCCAGCAGCGCTGGACCCAGCGAATACAACCTTCGTATCGATCCAACGAGCGTATTCCAACAGTTGGAATAGCATTTCGACGTTTGTGCGTTGAACCGCTTCCAATTCCTCGATTGACGGCTCAACTCTTGAGAACGCTGCCAGATGAAAGATACAGTCAAATTTGATGTAGTTTGACTGACTTTCATCATACTTGACGAAGTCCTCAACCTTGGCTTGGATCAGGCGGGCTGCGGCATTGACGTTCTTTAACGACCCAGTGGACAGATCATCGATAACGACCACTTCATGGCCGTCTTCGATCAACCTGTCCACTAAATGTGAGCCGATGAATCCGGCACCGCCAGTTACAAGGTAATGCACTTATCTCCTTAAAGGTCTGCCGAACTGATCGCAACCGGTTCTGATTGATTTCGAGTGGCCATCTAAGGGTCGATGGCTATTTCTGTAATCGTGATTGTCGGCGTTGAAGCCAACGTCGGGGCTGGGGTCATTGGTCCAGTTGCAGGAATGAACGTCGGTGTTGGATTTGGCGATGGCATCACTCCACCAACACTTCCATCCGGCGCAATTGTTCCAATAGGCATTCCCATAGACTGAACGCCAGTCTGAGGCGATGGAGCGGCTGCGGCAGAGGCCGGAACGATCCAGTTGCCGATGGTGATTTCAATAGAGCCGGTAGCCCCAGAGGTGAAGACTTCTTCTGTTACTTCACACTGAGCGAGTGCCGACTCCACAACCTCATCTTTGAGTTCAGCAGACCCGTAAAATCCACTGTCAAAGACTTGGCTCAGTATTTCTTTCAGCTTTGCTGTGTTTATTCTTAGGCGCAACATTCCCTTGTCCAGTAACAGATGAAGTAGACCTGACCATCCTTGTCCCCAAGTACAGCACCAACTGCATCTTCGGCCTTAATCAGAGTCAGGTCTGAGATAATTTCCAAGCGATCGTACTGCTTCGATCCTGTGCCTCGTTCGGTGTTGAACGAAGGAAGCAGTACCCAGATGTGGTCAAACGCCGCCCGGCCCGAAAGCTCAGGCAATGCGTCAAGCCGTTCAATCTGGTCGATGGTCTTCTGGCTTGCATGTGGTTTGACGAAGCACCACGGGTGGAGAACGGGAGCATATTCTTTCTCCTGAGCCGTCACCTTTTGAGACCACAAGGACATCTCGACATAAACCCTGCCCGAATCGTAGATAGCCCCCATCATCTTCGCCAGAATGGCGGCTACACTGGTCATGGAAACCTTGTTGAATCCCATGTAGTGTTCAGACTTGCTTTTCAACTCAAGCTCCTTGATGGAAGCCTGAATAACCTCGGACATCGAGGTCAACCCATACTTTTCATAGGGCTCCAATCTGCCCTTGGCAATCTCGATCTCCTTCTTGTAACGATCCTCAAAACGGGCGTAGTCCATCAGATCGTTCGGCTGACTGTCGAAGACTTCCTTGCCCCGATTGTAGAAGATACGCAGGCCAACGGTCTGCGTGCGCTTCATACCACGGGCAAGTTCGAGCTTGTCTTTTGGGAGAAACCGAGTTTGATTCAGCGTTACCGAGGGCGAGTCAATGTTGGCCATTGACTTATAACCCATTTGGACGTGCTGGCACTTCTTGATCTGATCGACCAGAACGGTGTTGTTGGATGAGTTGCGGATGTAAGCGGCCACATCCACGGTATCCACGACATCCTTCAAGAGAGAAATCGACAGTCTGGAGTGCATCCACTCCGGAAATTCCGGATGTTCTCTGTCGATTTCTTGAAGGAATCGCTTCAGACCCAAAGCGTGCTTGCCCAGCACTTCCAAGATGATCTGATCTTGGAAGCCGCAGAACGCTGCGACCTTGGCGTAGAGTTCAAGGTCTGCCTTCTTGTTGCCCTCAGATTCCTTGCTCAGCCGGTCCAGCAGATCAATTTGCTGGCTTTTGACGACTTCCTTGTTCATCCTTCTTGGCCTTCTTCAAATCGAGCCTTGCGATGATATTACCGCCTTCCATGATAGGCGGGTTGTCCATCTGAGCAACTTCTTTCAACAGGTCGTACATCTTCGTCATGACAACGAAGCCTTCCTGTTTATGGGCCTTCTCCCGCTTCTCAAAGAAGACCATCAGCTTGACTCGATGGCCTTGCTCCAGAAACTTCTTGGCCTGATTCGCCTTTGTGGCCATGTCGTGTTCAGAGATCACATATCGGAAGCTGATCTCCTTTTCCTTGGTCACGGCCCCCTTGTTCTTGGTCTTTTTCTGACGCTCGTACATGAACTTTCCATAGTCCATGATACGACAGACAGGCGGTCTGGCGTTCGGGGAAACTTCGACCAGATCGAGTCCGACTGCCCGAGCCATTGCGAGAGCATCCTTGTTAGACACTTCGCCAATGTTCTGGTTGTTCTCATCGATGACGAGAACACGAGGAATCCTGATCCTCTCGTTGGTTCTTACAAAGTCTTGTTTTTTCTCACCCTTATGGTAATCGTTGGACCGCAAATCTGTCTCCTATTTAGGCGTCAATACCCGCTTGGCGAGGGCTTCTGTCATCCTCTTCAAGGCAGGCGAAACATCCATCTTGTCGAGCTTTACTTCTATCACAGACAATTCTTTCAGGTCAAGGGCGGCTTTCACTACAGCCTCAAGCTCATCCTCTGTAGTTGCCATGAAAGGCTTCCCGCCATTGATCAGGGAGCAAATCGCCCCGTAATTCCAATTCCTGATGCTGTTGAAACCACCGTCAACCAGATACCGCTCAGTCGTGTAGCCGCCATTATTCAACACGAAAACGATCGGGTTATATTTCCTGTCCACAATCGTGCTCAATTCAAGGCACGACATCTGGTAAGCGCCGTCACCAACAATCACAATCGGGCGAACCGCAGGCTTTGCTGCCAAAACTCCCAGTGCCGCCGGGATGGCGAATCCCATGCTTGTATAAAAAGCACAGCCCAGAAACAGGTTCTTGTCGTGAACCATCAATTCACTGGCTCCAAACAAGGAATCTCCCACATCAGCAACAATCGCCATGTCCTTCGTCAGGAAAGAATCAACCTTCTCGAAGAACCTTTTTGTAGTAATCTTGGTGTCGGGTTTCGGGCTGAAAACTGACTTTTGCTTCTGGAACAACTCCAGAGGTCGCTTGGGCGGAATCAAATCCTCACTCGTCTTGAACAACATATTGCAGAAGTCTGGGAATTGAATATTGGTATAAGCATGGTTCTTGATCTTTAACTCGTCCATGCTGATATTCACCACCTGCCGCTTCTTGAAGCGTGAGGGCTTGAACGACAAAGTCATGTCGGTCAACAATACGCCAAACATCAACAAACAATCGCTTTGTTCGACCAATTGTCTTGTAACATCCGGTGTGCTGTCACCTGTATAAATTCCAGCAAACAATGGGTGTTGTTCATTCACGACCGACTTGCTGAGCATTGTTGTGACAATTGGAATCTTGAATCGCTCGGCGAACTTCACCAGCTTTTCCCCGAGTCCATGACGAGCCAGTTCTACTCCGGCCATGATCACAGGGCGATCTGAAGTTTTGATCCAATTCTGGACTTCCTTCAGCGCTTCGTCGAGATTCTCTTGATCACTCGCCGGTGCCTTTGGCGTACCTTGTTCAAATACATCGTACTTCACAGACTTCTTGGAAGTGTCTCTGGGGAGTTCGATGTAGACAGGTCGCTTGTAGTGTTTGACAGCGGCAATAGCCTTGTCGATCTTATAGCCTGCCGTCACCGGGTTGTCCAACAGAACGTTCTCGCAGGTGATCTCCTTGAACATCTCTTGTTGGGAATTGAATGTGCGGCTCATGTGATGGAGCAACATTCCTTCCTGACGCTCATTCATTCCGGGCGCTCCGGAAATCACAATCAGCGGTGAGCGTTCAGCGTATGCACACTGGCAAGCGTTGATGATCTTGGAAGCTCCCACGTTGTAAGTAACAACAACGCAACCAATGCCGTGAACACGGGCATAGGCATCTGCGGCAAATCCCGCATGGTTTTCATCGGTGCAGTTGACGACCTCAATTTTGTGGTAGTCCCAAAGCTCCTTGTAGTATTCCAGAACGTAATCACCCGGAATACCAAAAACATGCTTCACACCTGCGTTTTCCAGACGCTCAATCAAGAATGTCGAAAGAAGCATTATAAATGACCCCTCTTAGTTGCCGTGTAATTTCCTATGACAATTTGAACACAAAATGTCACATTTGGCAATTTCTGCCAGTATTCGCTCACCCGACGCCGCACTATATCAAAACTCGGCGGTTATTGTGTTTACAATCTTAATGAGGAATGCTTCGCCACCCAGCGGGAACCTTCTTACCCACTCAACGCCTTCTCCAAGCACACACTTGTAATCTGCCGGAGTCAAATCGTCTCCAGTAAATGATGGTGTAATACTGCTTGTGAAGGCCAGACCTGAATCATCATACGAAATATCCGATTCCGATGGAATCCCAGTTCGATTCAAAATTACAGAGCCATCGTCATGTGTAGCGCCAGTAAAGTACGATCCCGAATAAAGATGAATCTCGCCGGTCCAAGTTGTGCCGGGAATAAGGTAGATATCATCTACAGAATCGTATGAGAGTTTAACAGAGGAGTCTGTATGTGTGTCCCCGGTGTAGAAGAACCCATCATCATAGACATGGGTTTCACCTGTCCAATTCCCGCCGGGGAGATAAAAGACGGCATCGATCATCTTCAACAGCTTGAACTCAAGCCAATAACAGCCGGGCAGGCAGGTGTCTTCAGGAGCCCACTCGTAAACCAGATATGCTCCTTGCAGAACATCGCTAGTCAGAGTGCCGTCAACCTCTCGAACATCCTCGTAGACGAGTTCTGAGCTTGCCGGAGCGTTCAGGATGCGGAAAATCTTCATCTTCTGGCCTTTGGGCCATTCCGATGCAGTGCTATTCCTATAAGCACGCTCAACACGGACAAACTTCTGCTTCTCGTCAAAGCCAGTAACCAGCATGTACTCGGGCAATCTGGCACGATCCATGACGATAATGTCGCCAATCATGATCTGCTCGAACCCGATATTGTCAGCCAGAGGAAAGTAGGTGTCTTCTACTTCCATATTATACTTGAGCTTTGCCAAAGCCCACATATTTACTTCAACAACCAACCCCTGAACATCGAGAGGACCATCGCAGTCCTCTACAGATATCTTCAGGGGTGGCTTGGTATCGTGTCGCCGAATTGTAAAATCCGGACAAACGCCCGGTGGGCAACCGTCCTTAGAAAGGCATTGATTCTGAGACTGACAGCCGCCGGTTGAGAGCTTATTGTTGAATTGAATTGCCATGCAGGTATATACTACTCTGCACCAAAAACACCGAGCCCTCGCATCTTCTCGACCCAGTCAGCGACCCAAGCCACATTGCCAGTGAATTTCTCCAGCCGAATGTGTGCTAAACGAGCAATTTCCTCGCTGACAGCACGATCTCCAGTGTTTTGGAGAATGGATTTCTTGTCGCTTCTGAAATCCATGTAAACGACCCGGCCAATCTTGGCCTCGGCAATCTCCAACATACACCGCTTGCACGGATAACCAGTCACATACAGAACGGCGTTCCTCAGATCGCCCATCGAGCGACGAATAGCATTCTGTTCGGCATGAATGATCACGTCATACTTGCTGAATTCATCCACGGTGTTCTTGCCGGGACGGTCCCAACTGAAATCATTATCATTGATTGACGCTGGCGGGCCATTGTAGCCCGAGCCCATTGGGTTGTTGTACTGATCAACAATCTGAGCCCCGACCTGAGTGTTTGGGTCTTTGGAAAATGCGGCATGGAACCACGCAAGACCCATGTATTTGGAGTCCCGATCTGGAACAATCCTTGGCGGAACCTTCTTTTCCTTCTTCTCCTTCGTCATCTGTAACATCCAATCATCTGGAGGAATTCGATCTTGTGGGTCGATTTCGGGTACTTGTCTCGCCACACCTTGAAATTGGCAAGAGTATTAGAGTCCAGATGAGACTCAAAAACCGTCTGCGGCAGTGGGATGTCTTGCTCCCACTCCGTGATCCCTTCCATCACCATCGAACAACTGAATGGAACCTTGCCCAGCAACATGTGGTCCGCACAGTTGATCTCATAGTGATCCCGCACCATATCGTGCAAGCCATCCTGAATCGGCCTGCCGTAGGACGTGGGAATCTGTCTGTAGGAATTGCCGACCTCTTCCTTTGAGATCGCAACAGCGATTACAAACGTTGGAACGGGGTTGGTTTTGATCTGGAGCTTCTTCCTGATCTTCTTGTAGGCATCTGCCTCAAGTGCCACAGGAGCCGTCTCTTCCGTTTTGATCTTAACGGTCTTAAAGAGCATTTCCATGTTTCGCCTTATCTTTGGAGTGACTAAAAATGGTTTCAAAAATGGCAAGGTAGACCTGCCTTTCATAGAGCCATGCGTCATTCTCGACAATATCTGTTTGCTGTCGAAACAACAGGATCAGAGACAAAGCACATCGGGAAACCTTGCCCTTGTTTTGTCGGGAATGACGCCATTCGTGCGATAACCAACTTGCCTTCCTGCCATCATCTCCGTCGAAGAAGGCCCGGTCGATTGAAAGTGTCTTGCTGACAGAATGCCAGCGAGCTAATGTCGGGGAGTTCGGATCGTCACGCCATTGAATCTTGCCAGCGGCGTATCGCTCACGAACCCACTCGCCAACATGAGGCACGACTTCGTCACAAATCGCTATTGTGGGCTGCAAAGCCTGCCAGTTCTCTTCAGGATCACTGGACCATCTGGGGGTTGTATTGAAGACACCCTTCTGGGCAACCCAGATCGGAGCGATTTGAGGCTCCGGGATTTCGCCATCACCTCGAATCACATCATAGAGCGTGATCCACCCGGCCACAATCGTGAAACCGACTAGGGCCGTCCAGCCCCAGTAGATCGTCGTTTTGGCGACCCATGAGCCGATTTGGAATCCTTTTCGGATGGCTCTTTTGAGTCCGGCTTCCCCATCGTTCGTGCGAAATTCTTGATCTTTTCCCATGCCTCATCATCCTTGAAAGGCTCTTCGTCTTCGGGCTCTGGTTTGTCTACAGGCTTCTTCTCCAAATCAGACTTCTTCTTGTCCAATTCGGCCTCTTTCTTCTCGGCTTCCTTTCCCAAGCAATCTGCTGATTTCTCTAGGTCTTCGCTGTTCTTAACGAACCGATCGAAGGAGTAATCAGGTCGTTTCGCACGACCTTCCAAACTCAGAAACCAGCTAACAAATTTGCCCATTTTCCATCTCCAGATATTCGTCTGCCTCACGGTCGATTTCGACGAGACGTTGCGAATATCTAGCGAGATCATCTCTCATTTTCATCAACCGGATGGAAGCGTATTCCTTTCGCTCCGGCGTGTCATCCATCTCATCAAGTTGATTCCTCAGCAAATTCGCCTTCGCATTCACCTCGGCAACCATCCCCAGAAGGCCCATCGACTCCTCCTGAAGCTCCGTCAGCTTTTGATACCGCTCTGCGATCGTCATGTTGCTTGCCCAATCTCACTCTGTATTCGCCCTTTTCCAAGGCCAATACAGTTTCCATACCCACCTCTGACAAATCAGCCTTGGCTCGTTCATAGGCATCAACAAGAGCATGAACTCGGTCCAAGAACCTGTATAGTATTCTGCGACTACAGAAGTGGCCTGTATGTTGGCGAAACAACAGGTACTCCCCGAAGAACAAGTAATACTTGACAAAGGCTATCTGTAGATCGCTCTTGAAATACTTCAAGAGGAACCGCCTATCCTTGGGAACATCGTAGTCCACGAAATTCCCGGCAACGAAATCAAGGTCTCTCTGTGTCATACTCAATATCAGAGTCCATTGGCTCTGGAACTGGGTACGGCACAGTCAATCCCTTGCAAAACACAAAGTACAACAACATGAGCCCCGGAATGTGAGGACGTGGCAACCACCTCCTCTGAGCGTCTCTCATTATCCCAATCGCATAATGAACATCCCAAGGCAATGTGGCATCCTCGTAATCGTCTGGGGCTGGCAGTTGTGGAATCAACTCCCGATACATGAAAGCAAAAGCTGCATCCAGAGAAGTTCTTCGGACGAGATTTATACTCTTGTCTGACAAGAGCATCGCTTTCGGGATCGGCCCGCCACAGAAGTAGATTTTGTCTTGAAAGAATCGCAAGATCGAATCACGAACGCCATCTACAAGCATGGCTTCTGTAAGAACTCTCTCTTGGAACTTTTCCTTGCTCTGCGTCATGAGGCTTCTCCTAGAGACCTTGAGAATTATCAGCGATCTTTGAAAACGAATCAACCCCGAATTGGATTCTTGTAGGATAAATACAAGGCCAACTCAGGGAGGGTTTATGCAAAAACTTGTGCTTTCAATCATCGCAGCGATCGGAATGATGATTTTTTCGGGCTGCGGCAACCTGTCTCCTCGACAGGATCAGAGAATTGACAATCAAGACGGCAAGATCGGAGAGATCGAAAACAATCAGAACTCCATCAAGAACGAGATGCTGAATCTGAAGTCGCAGTCTGAAATACAGAACAGCCGACTCGATCGCATCCAGCAAGGACTGGCAAATTTCCAGTCAAACTACGAAAACAGCGGCGTCCAAATTTTCTCCGGCCCCGGCGGGCTGATGCTAGGGATCGTAACTGCGACAGCTATGGCAATCATGATGCTGCACTACAAGGCGGTCGCCAAGAAACAAGAAAAGACAGCGAACATCCTCGCTCAATCACTGATTGAACGTGATGACCCGTCTCTTGAAGACAACGTTTTCCGAGCCGCAATGAACACAGACGTAGAAGCCGAAGTGCTTCAGATCATGAACAAGCACCAAGGCATTCGACGTGGTCTCAAACTCATGTCGCATTCACATAGAGCATATTGACGCCCTCGATAGACACAATCGTGTCCAACGTGGCGCTGTCAGCCACATGCGCAATGTGACGAGCCATTTCCAACATCGCTTCGTAGAAATCGGCTTGATCTGACTCCTTGGTCAGGTCAAACCGACGTTTTTCATACTTGCTTTTCCATTGATCCAGAAATTCCGCTATCGCCGGATTTTTCAACCTCAAAACTGTCATGTCGTCTGCCATGCAATTCTCCTTCCATTTATCACACGTCGTATCCTTGTAGTTTCACCTTCAGAGCATGATATCCGCTGCAATTGTCACCAAGAGCCACATATTGCTTTGTGGGGTCTTGATTGTTCTTCTTGCAATCGTCAAGGAACTCATCGACTTCATCATCGATCGCCGACTTGTCGGGCGGCGATTTCTTACGACAAATAAAGATGTAATTGACATCTCCACTGGCGTCTTCCATATATTCGCCGTCTAGGAAACGACACTGCTTGTGTCCCCCGCCATAACAGCAAACATCCTGTACCTGATTTTGTGATAGTGCCATGTTGTTACCAAGCGATGATTTCTTTCCCCGTATGGGAAATAAGCCCCGCTTCTCCAAGTTGATGATCCAATTCGTGCTGGAAAATCACGCCCTGATTGGCAGATCGGACCAGCCGCTTGAAAGGGACAATGCGGACGCCGCCGGATTCCAACAGTTGGAATCCTTCAACGAGCACCTTGTCGTACCTTTCGACCACAAATGTCCTGAAACCGCCTGTCTCGTCGGGCAACGTCAGGCAACCTTCCGTGGAAAGCACCTTCTGATCGCCGACTGGTGTGTAATTGCAATTCAGGAAGTATTCGAAGGTGTGTTTGCCCCCTTCTTCTCTCCCAACGAGGAAGAGCTTCCAAGGAATGCCAACTTGGACCGCCGAGAGGCCAATTCCTTTTGATTCTCGGCAGACCTTCTCCATCTCCTTGCATGTCTTGTAGATCGAAACCAGATCGTCGAGAGGCACATCCACAATATCTTCAACCTTGGGGAGTTGTGCAACTTCAACCAGCTTGTACTTATGCCCTTCCCAGCGGGAATGACTTGGTACTTCGGATTTCATCATTCTGCCTTTACATGCGTGAGTTTGTTGACGAGTCCTTCCAATTGAACACTCATCCATTGACGAAGAGCGTCAGCATCGGCTCTCAAAGACATAGGAATCTTCAGAATCACCTGCTTTACGTCCTCGTCAACCGGCTTGCCGATCATGACTACCTCATCGTCGATGTTGAGCTTCGTAGCCTTCTCAATCAACATGCCGACGTATGAGGATACCGAAAGTCCCTTCCTCTTGGAATACTTTTTTAGGTCTTCATGCAATTCGGGGACGATCGCAATACTCATGACCTTCTTGTTCTTTGCCATATTACCTCTCAGATTGTTTGTCTTTATCTTTGTCCTTATCCTTCTTCTTGGCGTTGAATCGGGATGCGACTTTTTTGATCAACCCAGCAGGAGCCTTGATCGGCTCACCAGTGAGCATCTTCTCTTCGATCATGTTTTCTCTGGCTCTGGCGATAGCTTCCCTCTTCTTCTTGCGCCGCTTCTCCGACTTGCTCATGAAGACCTGATGCTCTTTGTATTGTTCCTTGATGCCAGCGTCACCAACACGCCGACGAAACTTGTGCATCATCTCCTTAAAATTCTTGACCGGATCACGAAACTTGTTCTCAAGGGAAACCCTAACTCTTACCGCATTTGCCATGTCGTAGTTCCTTCTACTTGTGTTTTGCCCTTACGAACGTGACGCCCATTCTCTTAGATTTGCGCTCACGCACTCTCTCGTAGGACACTGAGCTATATTGCTCATTCAGCGGCAACCAACTCTTCCCCTCAATCCGAGGCAGGAACGACCTGAGCCTCATGAGGATGTTCTCCACAAAACTGTTATCCCAATCCTTGGGACCGCCGCTTAGCAGCATCGTAGAAAATGCAAAAATGTGATCTTTCGGAATCTCCTTGCAGAGATCGTCAATCTCATAATCCTTCTGTGTCATGTAACGGAGACGTTCATCCACAACCAATGAAGGACACCTTGCCAAAGTCGCCAACATGGAAAACCCGCTGAAAATGTCCAGAGCACAGCCCACATAAGACATGGCTGCCAACAAATCTGAAATCTCATCGGGCACCACATAAATGCAACGATCGGCAAATTCACGAGACATATCGAATGAGGCATGATTCTGGTAAACAACCGGGACAATGCCTTCAGCCAATAGTCTCTCAAACAGATGTGACCAAAACTCCTTGCTGATCTGGATGTGGTTCAATTTCCCACGCTGCCAGACCCGCATCCTTGTCACAGGATGCACCACAATCTTCTTGCCCGGCTTCCTCGACATCTCTGTCTGAAATTGCGTGCCGATCTTCGTCGCAGAGGGAATCTGCAACAAATACCGATAAGGCTCACGCACCTCGGCCAAATACTTGGCCCCGAAACCGTTCTCAAAGTAGGACTTCATGTCCTTGTATGTTACAACATCGAAGTTCTGTACTAAATCTTTGCCTATCTGAATTGCCACATCACTACCATTGTAGAAATTATTAGCTCCCAGTGCAAGCCCTTTACTCACGGAATTATCTGAAAGAGACCAATACTCATCCACGTATGGGAAAAGAGACTTGTATCCACGCCAACTACACATGATCAGGTATTTGTTCTGACGAGCCAGAACCTTCTTATATTCCTTCAGAACGAAGGATGACAAAATGCACGTCGATCGCATGTCTCCATAAAAAGGGAATACCACCACGTTCTGAGCAACCGTAGGAATGTTCTTCTCTACGAAGAAGTCCCGCCGGAACCCAGTTCGCTTTGCCCCTCTCTCGATGTAATCAGCTACTTCAGACATAAACACCTTAGTTCAATGATTCGTACTCATAACAGACAACACAGAAGTTTGGGCCGGGCGGCTCGTTCCACGTCAACTTGATTACACCATTTTCATTGAGTTCACCGTGAGTCACCTTGATCGTCGGTTCTTCCACATCCGTGAACGTGAAATTTCCCTTTTCATCAACCACAAAATGCTGAACAACAAGTCCATTTGTTTTGACTAGCTCTTTGCCCCTTGTCATCACAGTATGCTCTTTAATCCTTCTGTAGATGGTTCCAGTCAATGTTACAGCATAAACCGGAGTGTGCTCCAAAGGACGGAAGAGCGACTCTTTATCGGACCCTGCATCATCTGTTGTTTGCTCATTTTGTACAAATTGCAGGTTGTAGCAGATGTCCAAGTTACCATTGCCGCTTCCTTGGTGCGTTGACATTTCGTCATCAAGCGGACCTGCATCTACCCTATACCGATTCATCTTTTCGGTAAGGATCGATGCGACATTTCGGATATTCTTGACCTCGATGAAGCCCTTATCAACTAGAGTGTCAGCAATGATCAATGCCAACGATTCTGGAGTTACCCCATAATACATCAGACCTCCTCGACCAGCTTCTTGAATGATTTCTGCATGTTTTCAATGGATTCACGCTGCTCAACCATGCCGATGATGTCCTCATAATCACCATCCTGAATCTCCCTGACGGCTCTCTGAACAAGCGACAAAGCCTTCGGCGTGTCTTCCACCACATTAATATAGTGGGCTATTACTAACTTCTTAGGGCCAAAGCTGGCCAGTTCTAAACGTTTTCCTTCCTGAGCCGGACTCAAGCCGGTGCAGTAAATCTGCTCAGGGCTCTCGAACAGAATGAAGGGCACGCCCAGCATCCCAGAAAGTCTGGTACTCGCTGTCCAAAACTGAATTGTGAAGGAGCACTTCGACACAATCGCCAGCGTCTTCTCAAGGTCTCTGGATTCCGGCATCCGGGAGAAGTCCAGAACATGCGGCACCGGACAGGCTTGGGTGCTCTGCTTCTCGCCCAGCCAAACCACGCCGTAACCCATTTGCTCCAACAATTGGATCAGAGAGACGTAGAATTCCGGCTCCAGATTGCGTCCATACGTCTTCCGGCCTCGGGCAAAGAGTCCGACCACGGGCTTATCACCAACCAGCTTCCCAGCCCAATCCTGAAACTCCTTGGACGGCGCTGGGATTCTGACCGCTTTGGCCTTGTGACATTTCGGATTGGAGAAGAGCGACTCAATGATCATCGTGCCCTTGCAACGTGGGCACTTGCCGACATTATGCCGCCACTCACTCCAGAAATTGCCACAGGTAGAACACAGACTTCCTACAGCGAACTTTCCCAATGTCGAAGAGGGAATGACAGTACCGTAGGCACTGGCCGCTTCTTCGAGCCTCTTGAGATTGTCTGAGATATGATGGAAAGCCCGTGTGTATTCCCGGAGCCACATGCTCTCTTCCTTGACCTCCCAGAATTCATCGACGAGATGCCGATACAGGTACTCCCGACCGTACCATCCCATTGCAATGATGTATTGCCCCGGAAACCGTTTGATGAGCTTCGGAAGACAATACATGCAGCCGATCGTCTCACAGCCAAATTCAGAGAAACAGGAGATAATGATGATCCTGTCTTTCTTCTTAGGCTTGGGGCGATGGTTGAACTTGAAAATATTGAAGGAGAGAGTCTTGAGCTTTTGTTCGGTCTTCTTGGGATTCTTGGAATTTTCCCGTGATTTGATGAAGGCTAACGCCATTATGTGTTCCCCTGAATGCGCTTCATTTTCGACGTACCACCACAGCGTGGGCAACGAAACCTTCTGGCTTTTCCACAATCAGAGCAATTGTTCTTGATCTCGTGAATGTCCTTCAGGTCAGATGCGATACCCGATGACCGCCGAGCCCATTGGCAACTCTGGCATCGAATCATGAAGTTCTTTGGGGCTCCCGAATTGTCTGCCTCAGCGTAAATTTCTGTTGGTTGTTCGGCTTTTGAGTTTTCTTCTGTCATAAAACCTCCACTCTATGATAGTGGAGCTAATAACAAAAAAGCCCCGGCTGGAAACAGACGGGGCTCGTTTGCATCAGATTGTCGAAGTCGATCACTTCTTGGCAGTTGTGGTCTTGTTGGCCGACCACGTCACGCTGATCTTCGAGAGAACTTCCCGAAGCTCGTCGTTCTTCTCCTTGAGCTTCTTTTCGAGCGCAGGAATCTTCTTCTTCTGAACATCCTTGATCTCGGTCTCGCACAACTTGAGATCGGCGATCCACTCGTTAACCGTGTCGTTGCCTGCCACGCCCTTCGCCGCAGCAAGGTCTTGGCGAACACGTTCCTTCTGCTCAACAAGACTGTCGATCGAGGTCTGCAACTGACTGACCTTGACAGCAATCTCGTCAATCTCGGTCTGAATCTTGGCGGCTGCCAAAATTTGAGAGTCCTTCGAGAGCGGGCCATCTGTCAGAATGAAGTTCTGATTGACCCAATGGAAGTTGTGACCAAGAGTCACACGGTTTGTGGAAACAAGCGTCTCCGTGACCGTGAGGGTTGCCTTCTCCTTGGCCTTCAGGCGGAAGTACACACGATAGCCCGTATCGGTCTTCTCGGTCTCTTCAGGCTTCACGCCATCGAAGGTAATGAGCGAATCACGGCCCAGACCGAAGTCGTGTTCGAGAACAACCTTGAAGTCCTCGTCCTTCTTGTTCTGGATGATGTAGGCCGTCTCGCCCGTCTTGACTTGCTCATCGAAGGCCACGCCTTCAGAGAACCTGATCGACTGGCGACGAGTGTCCCACTTCGTGTTTTCCCGGTTGATCTTGACGCCGTTCTCCAGACAGTGAGGCAGCGTTCGGTTTTCACCCGGCTTGGTCGTTTCGAGAACGCATTCACCTGAGAAGACGCCGTCCTGATAGAGGACGGTCTTTCCTCGACCCAGCGTGTTCTCCGTCTCGTTCTTGAACTTGACGGCCCTGTACGGACGGCTGGCGTTGTTGGACTGCTTGTAGTGCAGGACGACTCCTGCACTGGCGAGCGGCACGTTGAACATCGGCACGACGGCGGAACGCCGGGCCAGAATCGTGATTGGCTCCTTCGAGGTGAAAATACAGAAGTCGCCAACTTCCTTTGCATCGACGCCCGGAGCTTCGGCAGCGGGAATCCAGTGATCTTCCTCCATCGCAGGAGCCGCACAAGCCGTCATACCGAAGTTGACAGCGTTGGAGTGGCTCATCTTCGGACCCAGCGACTTCCGCATGGCCTGCGAAGAGACGGCACCCCGAGAGCCGCCAGCAGATTCCAGTCCACAAGCGGCAGAATAGCCGTCGCTCACTTCAACATTGCCAAGGACTGTGCCGTCGATAATGCGGACCATCTTGCGGGTCGGCACCACGACATCGGCAATGTCGGTTCGGAAGCTGATGGGGTTGCCGGTGACGACAGAGACGAGGAAGTCCGTCCAGTCTTCGTCAGTGTTGTTGTCGATGACCGCCGCACCTTCAAGGGTGAACTTGGTGGCTTCTTGGCGAATCGCATACCGCATCTTCCATGCGGCAACCGGCACTGTGTATTGGATGGCTGCTTCGGTAGCGCCCTTGGTGGGTTCCAACGTCACTTCGAGGAAGGTGCTGTCCGGCTTGATCGACTCGAAGTTTTTCTTGAGAGCCTTCTCGATCTCAAGCTGAACAGCGGGGTCGTTGAACTTGACGCCGCCGATGGAGTCGAAGCGATAACGAGTGATGGAGTTCTGTTCGTCCATCACCACAACATACAACCGCTCGACGACATTTTGGTTTGGACCAGCATCCAACTCGGGGACTTTCTCGACTCCGAGGAGCCTGCACGACTGGTCTTTGCCGCTACGGCTGAGAGTGACACTGGCTCCACTCAGGCTGGAGAGCAACGACCACAGCGCATTGCTGCTGCTGATCTCCAGCGACGTTGAGTTGGAGTTGGAAGGGGTGAAGCTCGGCGGGGCCGGGAGGCGAACAGACCCGAAGACCTGTAGGCTGGCAGCAACATCACCGATGTTGCCTCGCTCGAATGGAATGGAGATGACCTGACGATTGGCGATCTTATACGTTCTGTTGAAATGGCCCATGCCATTTGAGAACAGAGTCACTGTGTTGCGGCTCATCACAACCTCCTGTTGGAAAGGATTGGCCGTCGTTGAACCACCGCTTATATCAGATCATCTTCGATGCTGCAATACCTATTTCTGGATCACCTTCTGGATACGCTTGATCTCCCGCTTCTTGATGTTATTCCAAACATCTTCCATCTCATCGATTGGGTCATCCATATCGATCTCGGGCGAGAGCGTGATCCTATAGGCACCCTTGCCTTGCTTGCCGCCGCCACCACCAGATTTTCCACCAAGTTTCTTGCAGAAATCTGGAACACTGAGGCTGGCATTCACGCTACGGATGGAACCTTCGATGCGGTCTCCAGCAACAACAGCGAAGGCGATGGCCGTCTCTACAGAGGCCCACGAAACCATTTCTTCCGCCATGTCGGCGATCAGGTCACGCTCCTTGGATGGGATCACACCGAGACCAACAATGGCGTAACCCTCTTTATCCACAGTGGCATCCACACAACCTTGAGCCTTCTTGTCGATCCAAAACTTGGGCCGCTTGAAGAAGACAATCTGGTGCAGATACTCCGGCCTGCGGTACTCGAACAGATCACTGAATGCCTCACGATCCACCTCTGTAGAATCGTCAGACAACAGGTAGTTTGTATCGGTCATGACGCCTGCAATCAGAGCCGTAGCAACCTTTGCATCGGCGTCAACGTCGTCCTCAAACCAATTGTCTTTTGGCAGAAGCCGTTTGATGATCTGATAGATGATTGCCGAAGCGGAACCGATCTTCATGTGGATCAGGTTGCCGTCGAAATCATGCGGCAAATCACGGTGATGGTCAATGACCACATCGAAGCTAACCGGCTTGTTGCCAGTCCCGGAGTTCTCTGGGATGGTGTCTACCAGTGCTCGGAAGGCATAGAGTTCCGCCTGATACTCAGCGACAGGAATCATGCCCGGATCGAGCAGGTTGCACATCACGTTGTTCTGAGGGTGGGCGACTGATCCATCGAAGAAAATGTCCGCTTCGAGACCATACTTCTTGTGGATAAACCATCGCAGGCCCATCATCGACCCGATAGCATCAGGGTCGGGTGTGCGGTGTGCGAAAATTGCGACTCTACCATCTTCAGGAATCGCCAACAGCGACTTGTCGAGAACAGTGATAGCCGTATCGATGTCCGTACAGGGTTTCTTCTTGCCATTTCCATTTATTCCATTCTTGGATGGCAAGGGCAGGACACTCACACCGCCCTGTTTGGGGTGCGATCCATCCTTCTCTTCTGACATGTTTGAACCTCTAAAGGAGCAAGTCCTTTTGCTTCAAATACTCAACCAATCTGACCCTACTACCGTCCACTGTCAACTCAAAATCAACAATCCAATAATTGTTCATTTTGCGTAACAGCGTAGCAACCGGTGCAGATGGTTGCGACTTGAGAAGCTCGACCACAGCTTCGGTTGCTTCCGGCTTGGTGGCGTGCGTCAAATGAGCATCAACCCACTTGTTCCCTTCGAGGCACAAGTTGAAAATGTGGCCATCTGACACTTTGGCGGTCAAAACGTCCAACTTCGCCCCTTCCTCAAGGGCTGGTATAACACGCCGTCCAAAATCCACCGTAGCAACTATTGGATTCTCAGGCTCCACAACAACCGGGTTGCCCGTGAAATCCAACCCATTCCGTTGATGATATGCAACATAGGCGATTGGGGCAAGGGCAATCAGAGCTAAAACCAATTGGAGCAACCACTTTTTCATCAGTCCTCCACCTTCCACGGGGAAGGTTCGTCTTTGATGCCCAAACCATTGCTGACTCGATCCATTCGCTTTCTCAGAGCATTCATTTCGCTCTGGAGTTTGGAAAAGTCTGGTGTATGTGGCTTCTCGGCCCACTTCGTGTCGCCGCCGAGTCGGGCCATCTTGTTTTCCAACTCAAACATCTTCTTCTTGAGACCTTCAATCTCGGTGAGCAATTCCTCGTTCACCCAGACTGGTTTCGGGTCTTCCCAGTCAGCGCCCCGTGTGTCCGCCTGCTGGCGATGAGGCGTCTGTGTCTCTTGGAGCAGATCGTCGTAGTCATCTTGGCCTACATCGTCTCCGCTGAGCTTCGTATTAATGAATGCCCAATATGTGTCTTGGGCAGTGCCAATCGGCTCACGTCCAACTTCAACCTCGTCAACGTAGGGAGCTTCAGGTTCGAAATCTCCCTGCATCTCGTCCCACATTGCGGACCATTCTTCCATATCGCTGAGGTGATCTTTATATTCCATTGTTTGCTCCCATTAGCTTGTTGCTAACGAGATATTTAGCTCACCTCTTCAGTTTTTTGCGGCCCAGAAAGCTCGATCCTTGACTTGAAGGTCTTGGTTTCTTCATCATATTCCAACAGCCTGATCGTCTCCCAATGGGGATCATCTTCCGGCACACACTCACGAGTTGTGTAGAAATAGGCTTCCAGCACAAAACTGTATGGCTTTTGATCAACCTCGTCTTCGGACAGTCCGTTGAGCAAGTCCTCGCACATCTGGCGAAGAACCCTGTAGCAATCAGGTTCTTTCGCCAGATGTATCTTCCTCATCACCTGAGCCGCTTGATGAGCCTTGTCCATCTTCAACAGATGAATGATGTCCCGTTTCTCACGGCCCGACACAAACTCAGCTACAGCAGCATACTTGGCCATGATCTGGCCTTTCTTCGGTCTGTGCTGACGAACATCGAAGAAATGCTCGTGGAAATTATCCTTTGTAACCTGCATCTTCCTCCTAGATTTCCTCAAATGCGATCTCACTGAACTTCAAGTCAGAAAGATCAACTTCCTCTTCCTTCGGCAGTTCTGCTGGCTTCATCAGAAGGCAACGTTCGTCATCCTCTGCTGGCGGCAACTTGCTCCTCATGTGTTTCGGCACCGACTCAAAAGTCAATGTATTGAAACCGCCGGATGGTGGCCGAACCCTCATCTTCACCATATTCCCGGCAACCAACCTATCCCGGAACCGCAGATAGTCGTCCATCCACACGTTCACAGACATGTTCTTGCCGTTGGCGTCTTCAATATCAACAGAGTAAAACTCCGTTCCTTTCTTCGACTCCCGACGACGAACAGCCCGAATCAAAACCTCGACCCGGCCAGCGTTCCGCTTCTCTTCTTCGCAGATCATCAAGAACCTGTCGAGCGTGTCCCCTGTGTAATCCGGACTCGTCTCCAGAACGTGAATCCACTCAAACCCATAATACTGACGCTCTGCTGCCGGGTATCCAATCTCGTCACCCAGACGACGTTCATCAGTAAACAGCGGCAATTCCTTCTCTTCCAATTCGACGATCGAAGGATTGAAGGAATCCAACGTGATCGGCTCTTCCTCGGCCTCACGCTCCTTTTCCTCGAAGTTCTTCCGGGAACTCTCACGACGATCCGCCAGTTTCTCCAACAAGCTGCAAAGAGAAACATCCTTCTGCTTCAGTTGCCCCTTCGACTTGTACTCGGTCGAACGCATGACTTCTGAGAAGCGTTCCTTCCACTTGGCCATTGCGTCTTCAGTGAATTCAGACATCGCCTCGAAGTCCGGATCGTCTTCCTTGATCTCGCTCAACAGAAGCTCCTTCAACTCTTCGAGCTTCTTGTCCATCGCCAAGTCGAACCGCTTCTGTCGATCACGGCGCTTGCGAGCCTGATCCTTGTAGAAATCGGCGAACTTCCGGAGCGTGGCACGGTCGTAAGACTCTTCAAAACAGCCCAGAGCCGTCAGAGCCTTGATGGCCGCAGAAGGTGTGCTGATTTCTTCGTCCGTGCCGAAGCGGTAAAGGAAGTCGGTGAAATCCTCGTACTTCTGGTGATGGACGATCCGCTTCGCCATGCTCTCGCCAATGCCCTTGATATTCGAGAACCCGAAGTAGATGTCATTCTCGTGAATATGGAAATTCTCACGGGACTTGTTGATATGCACTGGCTTGATGTTAACGCCGTGCTTCTTTGCATCGAGCTTGTACTGCTTGAACTTCTCCGTATCGTCTTCGCACATCAAGATTGCAGTATAGAACTCGATCGGGTAGTGAGCCTTGAGCCACAACAGACGTGACGAGATGTAGGTGTACGCATAACTGTGACTATTGCTCGTCACAACGCCATTTGCGAGCAAGAAGTTGTGGGTAGGGTTGGCAACTTCAAGATCGAACATGCGGCATTTGCCCACGGGACGGACTCGTACAATTTTCCGAGACACCAAACGCCCGGTATCGGCGATCGGAGCATGGCCTGCACCCAATCCCAAATCTCTGTCTTCATCTCGCCCGAACTGCTCTTGAAACACTCCATACTCAACCTCAAGAGCATCACATCGCCCCTCTTCAGACACTCCTCGTTGAGCATCTGATCTCGGGCTTGGACTGTTGGAAGCCTGTACTGATTCTGCGAGTTGCTCTTGTGCTCGAAGAAGTGGTAATACCCGTCCACCTCGATCCAGACTTTTTCCTTCACGAAGTCCACTTGCTTTTGAACTTCTCCGCAACGAATCCGTTCGGCTTTCCAGCCTAATTGCTCCCTGAGCCACATTTCCATCCTTGATCGTTTGGGGCTCTTCCAAGCTGCCTCCGTACATTTGGCGAACTTCTCGGGATTCTCCTCTCGCCATTTCTTGAGATTGGCAGCACGTTGTGCCAATAACTCTGAACGTTGTGAGGTCTTTCGTGCCGTATCCGAGAAAATCTTCTTCCTCTCCGGAGCAAGATTGTCCTCGTTGAGTTTGTCCATCTTCTGCTTGATGTTCTCTCGCTTGATCTCCTCGCACCCCTCGCAGGTCTTGAAATGCTGCTCCCGGCTTCTCCATGTTTGAAGCACAGCCCCACACCGTGCTTGCCATCCATCCCGCTTGCTCTTCCTTGGCATATTGCTCCTTGTATTGTTGATCACACAATACATAAGAGCGTGTCCTGCAAATCTCTCTGAGAGAAATTTGCCCATTTTCTGTGAGGAACTTATGGTTGGCCGAACATGTCACCTGCGAACCATCATCGAAAGTTACCTCAAAACCCTCAAGTTGCCCATGATCATGCAGTGCGATCACTTCCGTTTCAACTGTTGCTCCGGACTGATCAACACAATAAACACGATCACCGGGAACAAAATCCTTGATTTCTTTGATCCCACCAACATGTGGAATCATAGTGTTCATGAGTACAGATTTGTTAAAACCATATTCCGCAAAACTCTCGATCTGTTCCCACAACTCTTCCACAAACGTGCGGCCACATTCGAGCTTCTTTGGCCCATTGTCAAGGAACAATTGCTTGTACTTCCCGAAGACCTCATGCTTCTTCTTGGAAATAGCTTTCCGGACGATCTCTGTGTGCATGTCAGGAATGCCCCCAACAACACGCAGAATGTCCATGACCTGTTCCTGATAGACCATGACTCCATAAGTCACACCAAGCAGGGACTCCAACACCGGATGAAGATTGTAAGGTTCCTCTCCCCGTTTGCGCTTGCAGTAACGTGCATCCATTCCCATCCCCAGCGGGCCGGGACGGTACAACGCCGAATAAGCCGCCAGATCATTGAAACTGGTAACGCCACCACGCTTGACAAGTTTCCGGATTCCCTCGGAGTCAAACTGAAAGATGCACTTCAAGTCGGCATTGTTCGCCATCGCCAATGCCTTTGGATCATTGAGATAGGCGATGTCGCTCCAATCCCAACTGCCCGGCAGAGAGCAAATGTTGCTCAGGCCATGCCGCTCCTTGACGAGCTTGCAAGCCAGTGCGATCTGCATGAGATTGTTGATGACCAGCAAGTCGAACTTGATAAGCCCGACAGGCTGCAAGTCCTGAGTGTGGAGACCTTCACCCCAAGCGGCACAGATGACACCTTCAGGCTTGTCCTTATTGACCGATCGAACTTCAAGCGGGACGAAACCATCAAGACGCTGATTGGAGATCACAAGACCACCGGCGTGAACACCGCCGTTCTTGTTGCGACCCAGCATCAACTTCGCCGCCGCAGCCACATCTTGGTTGAGTTCGCACCATGCAGCAAACTTGGTGTAGACCGTGTCCTGCTGCTTGCTTTTGTCCCGCTCGGCCAACTCGAAAATCTTATCCCATTCAAGCGGCTCGCCTTCATCATCCTTGTCTTCCAGTTCAGTCGTGATCGACTGGAGTTCGTGGTGCCCAACACCATGAGTACGAGCCATATCGAGAGCAGAAGACTTGATCCCAGCCCGCCCATAGGTAGCGATCTCACAAATGTTTTCCTGACCGAATGTTCGGGCAGCCCAGTCCCGTTTCAGATAGTCACGGACAGGCCGAATGTAGTCGATATCGATGTCGGGCCATTCGCCCTGAGACCATGCCCCTTCCTTTTCGATGTCAAAGTCGGGAGCCAGATTCAGGAGAAGATCGACCAGATTGTTGTGTTCATTGTACGGAAACTGTAGCTTCTCGTTCTTGAACTTCTGGTAGGTTCGGAGCAGATACTCATGCTCGCCGAGAGCATCGATGCCCTTGATCTCCTTCTTCAGTCGTTCCTTGTATTTAACGTCATCCGCAAGTCCTCTCTCTTGGAGACTTTTGATGCAGAGTTTTAACAGAAGCTCTCGTTCACGCATTTTGGTTCTCCTCGTAAGGTTGTATTCTGCGCCATTTTACGGTTTTCGTCAATGCGGGCTTTCTACATGAAAACGTATATACAGAAGGCTTTGATGAAGGAGTAATATGGCGCTTCAATACAAACTGGAGTATCTCAAAGACGAGACACAACCAGAAGACATGTCTGTCTTTATCCAACTTAGAAGAAATACACCAATCTACCAAGAACGTATCAACAAAGAAGATTACGATGTGCTCAGCGACGGTCTGAAGCACGAGTTTCTGACGGGTTTGTTTAATATCGGCGGCGTTGTGGAGGTTTCCACAAAGGCTTACCGAGTATGGATTTCCAAGTCGCCCACATTCACATGGGATGAAGTCCTCGATCCTCTCCTTTTCTACATGAAGGACTACTTTGAGGAAGATTCGCTCGAAAAGATGCAGGGATCAGGAGTCACACTGACCAGCGTCAATGACAGAAGGGCACGATGAACTTCTACCAGTTCTACGACCTGTTGAACGGGAAGCCCTACCAGAACGTCCCGCCACCCGTGAAATACAGTTTCAAGGGCTACATGGACGCTGTAAGCAATGGGAGCCCGGCAGGGAACTCAGAAGATGCCGACTACAACCTTAAGCCATTGTCGTTTGATGACATGGCGAGATGTGCGGCAGATGATGTGCCCGTGCATAACACGACGAGGCTGGGCGATCCGATGAGCGACGAGGAGCTTCACGCCCATTACGGTTTGAGCAAGCGGCGACCTGTGGTATAATCAGTTCAGTTCAGGTCACTATCCTCTTTTCGGAGCAAAAGATGAGACCCAGAATCCTGATGCCGGTCGCTCGGGCAAGGTCGCTCGGGGACATGTACATCGCCGAACTTTGTCTCAGCGCCAAGACCATCAATATGCTCGACGATGTCGGGTGCCTTACAGTGGACCAACTCGTCGGCATGACTGAGACAGAACTGGCGAGACACGAGAACGTCGGCGAACACACTCTCAAGGAGATTAATAAAGCACTGAGAGACATCGGCCAGCAACTCAAGAACTGAAAACAACAAAGCCCAGTCGAACCTCGACTGGGCTTTGTTGTTTTGAAAGTGCGACTTTCAATTGAAAGTCGCACTTTCACTCAGGTCATTGTTGGATGGCTTCCATGCCAATTGAGGACAGTGCGGCGACGTTGATGGCGAACCTTTGATGGGATCGGCATAGCTCGCTCAATAGAGGTTAAATAAAGAATGCCCCTTGTGGTGCAAGGGGCATTGGCTCGGAGATGCGATCTCCGAGGGCGCAGTGGACTCGTTGGGAATTGAACCCAAGTGATTGCCGCTTTCCGAGGTGCGTCAACGACTATTGACCTTGTTTTGTTCTCGTCGAAGACAACGCCCGAGGCAGGCTTCGTCAGCGACATAGTCCCATTTGGTTTCACTCTTCTCGCCTAGTGACAGTCGGCGATGGAGCTACCCTGATGCGGTTGTCGCACCCCTATCAGGTGTCAGGGGCGACAATCTCCAAGCGGCCCTTTCGGGAGCCCCCTTTCAGGGGCGTCGATCAGGCTGCCTTGCGGAGAGGTGCAACATAGTTGCCGGTTAGTTTAACCCACCGAATTTTTACGTGGCCGTTCGGTGAACCACGAGTCGCAGCATTCTCTTCCAACAACAATTCGAAACCAGTTCGAGCCCGTTGTGGACGAGGTATATAGTACCATCATCCACAAGATTGTCAACGCCGTTCTGCCGAGATTTCCAACTTCACTTCCAGAGGATCAACATTCTTCTGCGGCGGCTTCAATAGGAAATGGATCGGCCCGCCCTTGTCGTTCACTGGACGAAAGCGGTAAATGCGAAAGACGCTCCCGCCAGTGCGGCCCGGATTAGCCACCGTCTCCTCGGTGTAATCGCCGATTTGACGATAGTTGATTCCAATGGCGCTAAGGTGGAGAAAGTGACCGTTGCCCCGTGCCGAGTATTCTGATCTAACGAGAAATTCCTTCGAGAGATCAGCCTTCCCCTTGATGATCACGCCGTTCCTCGTGACCTGATCCTGCAACACCGTGAATACCTGTTCTTCGGCCATTGCTGCCGAAGAACAAACCAACATTCCGAAAAGTAACAAACGAGCCACAGGCACCTCCTTCACCGGCAGAAAGACCACGTTTCGTAACAAGACCACGAACAGAACGTGCTCTTGTCGTACAACCAGTCGCTAAACCGACGAGCCAGATTGGTTTTCTTCTTCTCGACGAGGTAGCACCCCTTCGTGTAACAGAACTTTTCGACTGAAAGTCGGAGTGCCCCCGGAGAAACCATCCACGGCTTGTCCGCCGTGACCTTGTCTGCGGCAACCAAAGCCTCTGTCACCAACTGGGCGCAATGCGTGCCGTCGCTCTCGTTGCCCTTCAAGTACCCTTTGACCGAATACCGCCGCCCGACTTCGGTCTCAAGGAAGACTCGCATGGCGGCGATCTGTTCCTTCTTGTAGGCGTTCTTCGGCTGACAGAAAATCGTCTTGCACTTCGGCTTCCCGCCATTGTCCTTGGCGATCAGTCCGAAGTATTCGGCGATGGTGTAGGTGCGGACCTTCGGCGGTTCGGCTTGGTACACCTTTCCGTCCAAAATGATCGCAACGTGCGTGGTCTCAAAAGCCGTGACCGACTCCACGAGGAAGCTGCTGTTCTCAACAAACAATACGGTTCCATCCGGCACTTCGGCAAAAGCCGAAGGCGGAACAGCCAGAGCGGCCAAGAAGGCGAGTCCTTTCATCGTGGGAACCTTTCGAGGAGATTTTGGTCCAAAATCCGGAGATACGAAGCTCCATACGTCCCATCTTCCAGATTTTCGACCAAATGTCTAGGCAAATTCTGCTCGATTTGGGACGAGCAACTCGCCGCCGCCATAGCAACTGTTGCAACGGTGTCCGTATCGCCCCCGTAGGCCACGCACTGCTTCAGGATGTCGGCCATGTTGTCGTGAGCGTCGATCGCATACAGAGCCGCATGAAGACAGTCCCAGCCATGAACTCGGACTCGGCGATTCTCGCTGGGATGCCAGCACTGCAAAGGTTGTCCATCCACCTCGTAAACCTTCGGGGTCATCAAGGAATCACCAAACCAATTGTCTCTCAACCACGGAATCAAATCGTCTTTGGGTCCGAGATCATAGTAGAAATAATGCGTCATCAAAGCCGCACCAACCGCTGAGTTCTTGCCAACCCATGAGTTGTGGGTCACGGCGGCTTGTTCCTTGGATTTAGCCACAACCTCGTCGAATTCCCGGTAGAGGCCGATCGGCGCACCTCGCATAAATGCCCCAGATTTATCGCTTCTCCCGTTGATTCTCGAAAGCATCCCCTTGCCATCCTCTGAATTCAAGAGGACGTTCAAGAAATATGGCGTATAGCCCTTCCTCTTGTTCCTCTTGAATGTCCAGACGAACTTGTCGGCAATCTCCTCTTTGTTCCAGACGAAGTCATCGTCGAGCATAGCCTCAGCCAAAGCAATCGACATTTGTGTGTCGTCTGTGTAATAACCTGTAGAAACAGGGTCGTATGTGCCGGGCTGGCCTCGCAAACGAGGGTGCTTCACATACTCTAACTTGTTGTTTTCTGCAATGAACTCAGGATTTGTACATTCATGGCAAGCACCGTAACTATCCCCCACCGCCGCTTCGAGTATCATTCGCTCTCTCCATTAACCATATTGTTGATCTTGCTTTTTAGATACGAGAGAACAAAGAAATCGTATGTCAAAAGGTTCTTTCGCCCTTGCTCAATATCATTTTCTAAGGACTCAAGTTGCGCCTCCTTCTCTTCTTCCTCATGTTGAAGAGCATGATTCAGCACATTCCGCATCAATTCTTGACCTTCTGTCGTGTTAGGAACATCGAAGTCGTTACAACCAGCATTTCCCATGTAATCTTCGAGGCGCTCGAAGAAATCATTCAACAACTGTTTTTCAAGTTTTGTAAACATACAGACCTCCTGAATGTATCATACCAAGAAGCCGAAAATTCAACAACGCCAGCTAAATACAAACAGGAGCAATCTATGAAAAAAGACATGCAAAATGCAGTGCTGGCCGGTGTCTGTTCCGGAATGGCCAAGGAATTTGGGCTTAGTGCCCCGCTCATTCGACTTCTGTTTGTGCTGGCTACCTTCTTTGGATTCGGAACGCCAGTCCTTATCTACATCATTATGGCCCTGATCCTGCCAAAAGAGGTATAACTATGGGTATTTTCCAAGAATACATGGACTCAAAAGGCCATGTGAAAGACGCTGTTGTCGATATTCACGGCGACCGCACAGACCCAATGACCGCACCAACCAAACCGCCCGGCAAAGGCCAGAAGCCTTACGTTTCCAGCAATGGAAAATCAAAGAAGGGCAGTAAGGAGAAAGGCTTTGGGGATCAAGGCGATCACGAGCTTGTCTTCAAGTACGATACAGAGAAACCAAGCGAAAAGAAATCCGTCAAGATTCCTACAGTCGAACAGCGATTCATGTATCGTGAAGTTCTGCCGCTTCTAAGGGAATCAGTAACGAATGATCCTTTGATGGTTGAAGACATGATCCTCGACTTCAAGCGAAACGGATTGCTCCACCTGTTGGTTGCTGAGATGCTTCAGCATCGTGAAACATACAAACACATGACTGAACTCATGAAGCATGAGGAGTACGGCCCAGAAATCTGCCGCAAGCTCCACAACGCCATGAGCGAAGAAGTCTCTGCTCCATTCCACGTCAAGATCGACGATGATCCTGAAGATTTGGCAGATACAGAAGAAATCGGAGCCGAAGAAGGCGACGACATGGATATGGGAATGGGCGACGAAAACCTCGGCAACGACGACATGGATTTTGACATGTCAGGCGCAGACGGGATGGGCGACGGGATGGACCTTGATGATGGAATGGGACTCGATGGAGAGTTCGATGGATTCCCAGACGATCAAGCCCCAGAAGACTTGGAAGGCGATGATGCTGCCTTCCCGCACCCAATGAGCGGCCCAGAGATGCTCGCTCTAATGAAGAAATTCATGGGTAAGAAATGAGCGACCAAAACTCAGACGCACGACGGGCAATTAAGGAGCTTGCAGGCGGCATTCAAAGCGTCTTCAAGAGATACTCCAAAACTGCCCGTCGTAGCGCTTGGGAAGGGCTCACTCATGGTGGCGGGGCCGAACTGATCAACAAACTGATCCAGTCACCCAGCAAGCCACTTGTAGGAGTCGAGCGATTCCTCAGATTCCGAGAATGGATGGAAAGCAATGGCTTTTAGCCCTTAGCCGCTTCTTTCGCCATGAATTCGGCGACGGTGAACTTGCCAGTCTTGTATCTCTTCTGGAGCTTATCGACATTCGTGTCGATGATCTCTTGAATCGAAGAGTTCAAAACGTTCCTCGCAAGGAAGGCCACATAGTACATCACGTCGCCAAGCTCCTTGATCATGGCGTCTCTGTTGGCTTCATCGAACGGCTTGCCGTGATAAAGAACCTTCTTGGCGATGTCGGCGACCTCGCCGCCTTCACCGGCAACTCCCAAAGCGCCCATGCCGATCTTGGCCTTCTCCGAGGACATGCCCTCGGGACTTGCCAGACTTGTGACAAAGTCCTCGTACTCTTCGAGAGTGACTTGTCCTTCGTAGACAGGCTTCTCGGGAACACAAAGAGCCCGAAGCTCTTGAACATTGTCCCGAATCTCTGTGATGTTTGTCTTGAGGAAAGAGAACACTCTCCCCTTCATTTGGTCCCATGAAATCATTGCATCTCCTTATGCGTTATTCGTAAGGATGGCCTCGAATCGTTCGCCACCCCGCAGTGACATCCTCTCACCACGACTCACAATGTTGAATTCCGCTCCTCTTCGCCAAACAACCGAAACCTCTGGATGACGGAGCGGCGTTCGACCGTTCCACGCATCTCAGAGCAACCTTTGCAAGGAAAGCGGTGCGCTTGCCGCAGACAATTGAAGTTTCTTTCATGCAACTTCTCCATGCGGAATAGGCCGCAATGTGTGGCGAATCTTCATCTGCTTACCACCACGAGCAGGCGACAGGAATCGTGAGAACCGCAGACCGTGAATGATTGGCTCCACATCGTGGAGCCGCAGAACATAAGCCAGCAGAGACCCGCAGACTGATCCACGGCCCGGCCCGACACACTCAGAGCCATCTCCGAATCCCAGAATCTTCGGGCCTTCTCTCCGGGCCTCATCCGTCATCATCTTCTGGATCAGGAAGTATGATGCGAAGCCTTTCTCGCAGATCAGGTCGTACTCTTCTCGGATTCGCTTGAAATACTCATCCGTCTTCGGACAGTGTCTCTGTACGAACCCCTTCTTGGTCTCTTCCCACAAAATGACTTCGGCATCTGGAATCTTGGGCAGCTTCACGCTGCGGTCGATCTGAACACCCTTGGCACGCTCAGCGAAGAGAACCGTGTTGGCCTTCGCCGTCTTGTAGATTTCGTAGTCGATCGTGTCTTGGAAGTCTGATTCCCACTTCTCATTCAGTTCGTCCTCACTCTTGAGCCAGAGATTCTGGTCCTGAAGCTCGAAGAGATCGTCTGCTTCGCCGGACTGGATCAGGGCGTTGATCTCCTGAATCGTGCGACCGTTCTTCTGCATGAGCATGAGCCGCTGATTGTGCGAATGCTCCTTCTTGCAGTAATGGCAGTTACTCACGCCGTAAAGATTGGCCGAGAAAGAATGATCCTCTTCAACTTGAAAACAAAACACCTGTGCCGGAGCATCGATTTCCACAACGCTCACGACCGAGACGGCATAGTTGTCTCCAAGATCGACGTATTTGATCCCCTTCGACCTCGGATCAACAAACGATTCATCTGAGCCACTGAACCATTCTCGAATTTGACTCGTCTTGGCTGATGCAACAGTGATGTACCACTTGTCGTTCCAAGTGGTTTTACGCCCTTTCTCGCAGCATGGGTACGCAAACATGCCCATGCTGTTCAGGATCGTGGCGATTTCAAACATCAAAACCTTTGATGTTGAGCCAAAACTCGTGCGACTGTCGCTTCCTGAACCATCACCGTCCCAATATCTGGAGAGAATCAACATAAGCTGACGCTTGCTCCATTTCTTCATCCATCCAGACTTGTCTGGACAAGGCAGCCGTTTGTGTGCGGCCCCGTAGCCGCACATTCCTCCCAAGAATTTGTTGAAAACAACGGACGAAAATCGGACAGCGATCCCATTTTCTGAAACAGAGTATGTTTTAGCTTCAATGCCAAACTTGGCGAAGTAGCCAATCAACCAGTCGGCAACTGCTTGCTCGTCCTTGTGCAAGGCAAAGCCCACCTGATTGCTCTTCTTTTCAGACCACCCCTCGGCAATGTACCATCCAAGAACCTTCAAAAAATCATCATCGATCGTGAATTGCCTTGGAACAACCGTCTTGCACTTCCGGTCCAACCCCCGATAAGACCAAAATTCTTGAGCGTCTTCATTGTATTGCAACCTGCAAGCCATGTTCCCAGACGGGGAACTCTCATATCGGTCGCCGACTTGAAAATCATGACCCGACAGAAAATTCATCAAATCGATCTGCCACAGATCATCTGATGAAAAAACTGATTCAGCAGGAATTTTCGGGATCAACAAGTGGTCCTCGTCGGGCAAAAGATGCTGAGTCTCTTTCCAACACCTTTGCCACTCCGTGCCCACTTGCCGAGCGACATACACCTCATGGTTGCCTGTCGCTTCATAGGCGTAGGTGCCAACTCTTGTTTTGACCCGATAAACTTTCTCATCAGATCGAACCGGACGTGATCCGACAATTTCGACCTCACGCCACTGACCACGATGAGTGAGAACCACATCCCCAACAACAACATCCTCAACCCGCTTGAAGCCAAGACATGTGAGAACCAGCGTGCCCGGCACAAAACAGTCCTGCGACATGATCATCGGAAGATGATACTTCTCATGAGCCCTGATGAGGAATTGATTGTAGGGCTTCTGAAGAACGAAATCGAGCATCATCATTTCGAGGTAGAAGTGATCTCTCCCGAACATGTCGATGTAGGTTTCCAGCATCTCAAACCCGGCATCATCGCCACCGGAGAAAAACGCATTGGCGATCTCGCTGTTGGCGCAAGTCGAGGTGAAAAGGATGCCTTCCTTGTGCTGTCGAAGAACCTCATGGTTCACTCGGGGGCGACGATAGTAGCCATGAATCCACGCCCACGATGTCATTCGCACAAGGTTGGAGTAGCCCTCGTTGGTGTAAGCGATTGCCAAAAGGTGTGAGTTCTTATCAAACTTCTTCTGAGCTTCTGTAACTTCCTTGGTGCCATCACCAAGGGAACGGCGATACTCGGTAATTTCGGCCCGGTTGTTGGCCTTGAACTGCATCTGATTGACGTACATTTCGACGCCGAAAAGCGGGAAGAGCTTTTGAGAGCATGGTTTTACTTCACCGGCATCGTTGGTGTAGTTGTCGGCCCAGAGCACCTGTTGAGGAACGGCTCCCATCACTCCGTGATCAGTGATACAGAGAAACTTCTGGTTGATTTCCCGCATCCGGATTGCATACTCTTCAACAGTCGAGAAACCGTCGAGAAGACTGTAATCACTATGCCGATGCAGATTCTCATAACCCATTACTGGATGGTGCATGTTCGCCTCTTGTGTCAGAAATCAGCGTCTCGAAAGGTGATACCTACCAACCAACAAAACAATGCCGGAATAAGCAGAATGACATCACAATGAAAAAAGGCGACCAGAACTCCAGTCGCCATGATCGGCAAGTATGCCAATAGATGCCAAATTACCTTGTTCATACCCACACTCCCACGTCATCTGTTTCTTGACGAAGCATGTCGTATTCCAGAACTTTGGCGAAATCGGGATTCTTACAGAGATTCATGAAGCGTTCCTTGAACGCAAGCCACTTCGCCCGAGTATCATCGTTCATGAGACATTCGAGGATGGCATTGTCTTCGAGGATGGCATCCTCGAAAGCGCAATCGAAGTCATCGAAGAACGTCTCAAACAACTTAAGAAACTTGAACTGCTTGTCCACCTTAGCTGAGATGTCGATTTCCAGAAAATCGACATCCTTGAATTCGGCTGGCGGCTCGCCATACATGCCTTCCAGCATGTCAACCAAGCTCTTTTCTGTCAGGAATTTCGCCTTGATCTTCAAGGGGACATTCAGAATGGTCTTCACTGTGGGAATGCTTCGCCACATTACATCCAGATCAGCGACTTCATTCTGAATGATCTTGAGCTTGCCAGAGGCAATAAACGCCTTCTTTTGCTCTTCTGCTTGAAATTGCTTGAGACTGTTTGCGGCAACGTTCCGCCGATAAACTTCCTCGTGCGCCTTCTTCTGAAGGTCGATAAGCTCATCCGTTGTCAGAGTTTCCAGATTCACCGGCTTTCTCCTCGTATTTGTGCTTGAGTGCCAGATCAACGGCCTCTCTCAGCCTCAACAAACCCTCTTTGTTGGTTCGGAAACTGTAGTCAATTTCGTCGCTTCCGTGTCCGCCCGGAGCGTTCAAACTGATCTCGGGACCATGTCCAATATCATTGAAACTCAGTTCTACGCCTGAGTCGAAGATATGGAAATAAACACCAGAAATCCTGTTGAATTTCTTAGTAGTCTTCTCCGTCATCATCATCCTCCTCTGGGGAGTCCTCGTACCAACCGCTTGTACCAAGCACTTTCAATTCCTTGGCCTTGCGGAATGCAGGGGTCGAAATCAGCGTCTTCAGCTTTTCCTTCAACTGCTGCCACTGCCAGCCGTTGTTGGCCAGAAACGCCTCGTAATCCTTTGTTTGACAATCGTCGAGGGCATACTGGATGTTGTTCTCAAACGAATCCTTCATGTCCTGCGGCATTTCGGGAGTCGATTGATCGATCTTGAGGGTGGTCCTCAAGTCAACAACATAGTTGTGCAGACTCTCATCGTCAGACGATGAAAGTTGTTCCATCGATCGCCGCAGCGTAGTCCCATACTGACATTCAGGTTGGAATGTGATTTCCACAGGAACATTGACCCGCACCATGATCGGCGGGAAATTGATGATGTCCTGCTGAAGATCAACGATCGCCTGCTCAAGTTGCTTGTACTCATCTGAAGCCACGAAGGCTTCCTTGGCCTTTTGGGCTTCGGATTGTTTCAGCGCCTTCGCTTTGTCGCTTTCGGCTTTCATACCGGCGAGCTTCTTGGTGAGCTTCTTCTGGAGTTTCTCCAGATCATCATAGGACATTTCGCTGAGGTTCATATCGTTCTCATTCGTGTGATTGCTGTTGTTGCCATAGCACGAAATCATTTTCCACAGATTCCGCATCCGAGTCAATAGCATTCACTGTTTCCTTGTAGATTCGAGCGGCCTCACGCTTTCTATCCGAAAGAGCCTTGAGGTCTGCCAGATAGTTGGCAACTCGGTCGTGGTAGTCCTGCGACAACAAAACCTTAGATTTCATGATTCTCCTAGAGCCGAATATAGTGCTCGCACCCAGATTCACCCAACGCCGAAGGGTTGATGTACAAAATCACCTTGGAAACCAAGGCTGGAGTTTCTGGAGCATAGTTGTGTTCCAACAGTTGGAACGCCTTCGTGTCCACGTCTCGCCCCACATAAAGCTGAACGCCTTCTGGACACTTCTTCCCATTAAGAAAGTAATCAATCCTCGAACTCAAACCGGCCCGGTCCCGAAAAGAGTCACGAATCTTTCGAATCAGCAACTCGTTGTTGAGTTTGTAGAAATCTCTGCCAACCGCAGCGGCGTAGGACCGGGCAATGCCCTTCAGCAGTTTGCTCCGGCACCAGATTGTGGGTTCGTTGTGCGGGTGAACTACATACAAGTCTGACCGCACAAGGGTTTCCGTCATGTCCCTTTTGACAGTGAGGACATCATGCGGTTTGTGGATTTCGGCAACCGCCGGAATCTGGCACAGATCACGGCCATAATCAAAAGCGATTCGGAAATCGTCCTGCCACCGGAAACCATACATCCGGACGATCTCGATGCCGATGTCCTTGCCGGAATTGCTGTTTGTCGAGCCGGGCTTCACCTGACGGAGCTTGTCCTGCGCCGTGATGACACCTTCCGAATGCTCGATCTTGAAATCAACTCCACTGAAGTCCTCGTCAGTGTTCTCTGTAGAAATGAACTTCAACGGACCCTTGACGCCAAGCCAATTGGCCAGCGGCTCATGAGATTCTTGTGGTCTGGAGTTCAGATCGGCGAGGAACTCACCCACAGTGCTGTGAAAGCGGTTCCTCTTCGAGAGCGTCCTGTGCCAACTCATATCAACCCCACGTTTCTGCACGGAGCGAATCCATGCTCGGAAATGAACGATCTCCAAGGATATTGTCGGCGAGCCCATAATGAACCGATTCCTCGGCATCGAGCCACCAATCCACCTTGTCCTTGAGTTTTGCCTCAAAAAACTTGTAGATCGTTTCTACAGTGGTGGATTTCTTCTCCTTGAAATACTTCCCGGTTATAGCACGATTGGCGAAAATCAACAACATGCGTTTGCAGGCACGCTCCGAGAAATCAGCAGCCGTCTTGACGGCGTAAGGATGACCGGCAGCATACGTCCAGCCCATGTGCATCAAAAAGTGACAATCGGGCATCATTACTCGAAGCGGCGCAGCTTGTAGGATGATGCCGCTCATCGAGGACGCTTGGGAGTAAGCCAACATAGTGATGTAGGATTTGCAGAACTCCACAGCGTTGAATACTGCCATTCCATTGTCCCAGCAACCACCAACCGAATGGAGGTGAACCAGAATGGGTTTGTGTGGAGGCTGATCGATCACATGTACGTTCTTGATGAACGTGGTAGCCTGTCTGTAGTCTACTCCGGGCTCATTTTCCGTGTCCCCGCCATCCTTATAATGAGAATGCAGGTAGATGTCTCGGAGGTTCAGGTTGACGCCATGATTATGAACATCAAAAAGCACCTGATCCTGACCATGTCTCTTGGCAGCCATAAACAGACCTCTCTTTCAGATTCTATTGGAAATCTCATTTCCCACCAATAGATACTGTCTATGGGATTCAAACTTTGGTACGAAGAACAAGAAGCGAGTCTAAATGGGGGCTTCCCGGAAGCGGGAATCGCCAACCAGACAGACACTCCAGCTTCAAACATGGTCAAATTGACCGGGCTACAACCACAAGTCGATTCACCACAAGACATTGATCCTAAAGCTATGGCAGATCAAGACAAGGTGGGTGCCATTGACGCCGATCTTGAACGTCTCCAGCTTGCCTACAAGGAAAAATCCGCTAATAAGGGGTCTCGCCTCGCCACGTTCAGAAACATGCTGGATTCATTTATTAAACAATGGAATTTGGCAAAAAATGGATAAAGGCGAGTCAAAGGAAGACCCTGAAGGTCTCGGCCAAACGATGGGAGACATAAATTTCAGAGCCATGATGCAGAAGCACATGAATGCCGTTCCCGGAGCCCCACAAGTACCGAATGGGCCGGGAACGTTCGGTGGCTGATTACCAGCCATCCTTGATGACATCGACCATTTTGTAGCAAAGCTCGTCAGTCATCCACCAGCCACACGGGATGTTCACATACCTGTGTTGAATTGAATCCAGATTCGGCAACTCGATAGCAAAATCCTTGAAGCAAGGCTGTTTGTCGTTTCGCACATGGATCGGGCTTGCCTCAAATCCTGCCTCAGCCAGTTTCTTGATGAAAGCATCCCGTCCATCCACCAGAACGGTGAAGTAGTAGCAAGACGAATCATTGTGATTGAAGTCCAGAAGCCCTATGTCTTTGCGTTTCAGCCCGCAAATCGCTGAATGCAGCGTCCAACTGTTGTAACGCTGTTGTTCAATGAGCCCTTTTGCATGAGGATAGTTTGCCAGACCGATTGTCGCCGCAATGTCATTCATGTGATACTTGTCACCGATGCCATACACGGCCCGATTTTCCCATTGCGGCAAATCCCGATCCATGCCGTACCACCGCAGTCTCTTAACATACTCATAATCTTGCTGAGGACAAATGATGGCACCGCCATCTCCGGTCGTCAAAGTTTTGACCGCTTGAAAGCTGTAGCAAGAATACCATCTGTGGTTGCCGTGTTTGATGACAGGCGGCGTGCCATAAGCATGGGCACAATCCACAATGACTGCTGGGCCTTTGCCATAGTTGGCGCTGGCAACATCAGAAACAATCCATTCAAGGTGACTTTGCTTGACAGGAGAGCCGCCCCATCGAACCAGAACGATTGCTTTGGTGTTTGGGCTGATCTTCCTCTCCAGATCGGCCATGTCCATGCACAGATCATCTGGAGAGACATCACACCATTTGATGTTCAGATCGTGGCGTCCCAGAACGGAGTTCATGGCGAAACACGTCAATGGGGTGCTGATGACCTCGTCGCCGGGTTGCAAGTTTGCGGCCATGACCGCCAGATGCAGTGCTGATGTGCAAGAGTTCGTGGTCAAAACGTAAGGCGTGCCGAATTCATCCTTCAGCACGCCCTCGAATTCCTCGACCTTCTCTCCCTGACCAATGTAGCCAGATTGAAGCGTCTTGGAGACTTTCTCTCCTGCATCATCGGACATGAAGACCTTATGCAGGGGAATCACTGGTTTCCTCCGCAAACTCGACATCAAGTTTGGCTTGTATCCTGAGAGCTTGCTTCAGATTTCCGAAGAACCCTGTGGTTCTCGTGACATTCCCTTCATCGTCCATGTAGCGAGCCCTCTGGCGTTCTTCATACAGATCGTCCCAGTTGGAACGATACCAGTTGCCCGCTTCTGTGAAAATCCAGCCCTCAGAGATCAGGTAATCCGACATTCTCTGGACATAAGTCGCAGCCTGCTCCCGATCATGCTTGTTCTGAATGACACAAGCGTCCAAGGGAGTCTTGGCCGAACCAAGCGTTAGGTGAGTGATCGATTTGATGCCCTTGCAGATATCCGGGCTCGATTCAACAGGATTGTCCCATTCAATCGTCCAGCCATTCTTCTTGAGCTTGGCGATCTGATTCGACCATTGGCAGCAACCCGCAAAGCGGTCAAGTCGTTTCACTCGCTTCCACATCGTTCCGTGTCTCATTTGATGAATTCCTTCTCGTACTCTTTGCGTGTCATCAGGTGAACGTTCTTTTCCGGGTTTGGGCCATCGCAGTAATAGACGTATTCCAGTTCATCCTTGTTCTGGCTCGCCAAGATACAAACGTTGTTCCAAATCTTTTGGACAGACACGATGGTTTCCCGAGCATATCCATCGTGCAAACCTCGACCATCCCATTGATGCTGCAAGAGCATCCAGCCCTTGCCCAAGTGGTCTGGGTCATGAAGTCTGATATCCGGCAATCCACCGTTCATGAATCTCTGAAGCATCTTTTGCTTGATGCTCTTGAAATCACGGTTGACGATCTTCCACTCGCCATTTGGGTGCTTCTTATACTCGAAGAATTCATTCTTCTCACAGAATTCCTCTGTGAAGAACTCCAAGATGGCAGTGTAGTCATTATAATTCTGACGAACCTCAAAGACCTTCTCCCGACCGAGGCCGAGATTCTTGTCCCACTTTTCTCTCTCTTGGATGTCCGTACAATCGTCCCATTCGGGACCGAACTTTCCCTTGTTCCATCGATCTTCGATGTCCATGAAGAGTTCGAATCCGATCTTGTAGGGATTCTGACTGTACTTGCCGCCAAGCACGAGCATCTTGTGATATGCGTATTCCCAGATGCCGCCGCTCTCGTGTTCCTGACCGAGTCCGGCCAAGAGATTCTTAGAGAGAATCTGGTAATCCACATAGGACGCCCAGCCTTCGTTCAACATCTTTGTTGCTCTTTGCGGCGCAAAGTACATGGCTTCCTCGTACAGCATGGAGATGATATCCTGCTGCCAAGGCTTGAGCGGAGCATTGTCCTTCAAATAGCCCATGATGTCTTTCTGCGGACCCTTGAAGAGTTCAAGAAAATCACCGGCTTCTTTCTCTTTGATCTTCTCCCGCTGACGATCCATGTAATCTTCGGTGTTAATCCAGCCATCCATGTAGTTGTTGGTCGTCTGAATCTTCTTCGGGTAGTAGTATTTGCGATCGTCACGCACAACCACATCCTTGATACGCTTCTCCTTCCAAGCCTTGGAAGGATCAATCAAGGTCTGGCATCGCAGAACGTGGTCAATGAAGCGAGTGACCTCTTCTTTGCCCCAGCGAGCCATGTACTTTCTGATGCGAGTTCCGTGGTTGGCCAGTTTGTCCATCATCTTGCGGTTCGTCATCGCAAAATAGATATTGTTCTTGAAGAAGTCGTTGTGACCAATAGCGTGGGCAATCACGTCCACATTATCTACAAGCTGATTCGAGTCCAGACAGTAGATGTAACATGGATCGTTGTTGATGACCATTTCGGAAATACGATGTTTGCCAAACTCGTAACCACGGCTTAGCTCTTCGTATTCCATACCAAAACTCCAGTGCGGGTAACGCACTGGGAATCCACCGTAGGAAGCCAGTTCTGAGATTTCGTCGTAAGGCATCATCTCAATGACGTTCGGGAAGAAATCCAACCCAAAATCACGACATGCCTTCTCAATCCTCGCATAGACTTCCAAAATTTCTTTGTGGACACCGAGGCCGGGCACATTCCTGTTGCCACTGAGAATCGGTGTTCCGCTCAGCATTTTCGACATCGTTATGCTCCAGTAGCGTAGGCGTAGCTTTCCCGTTCCTTCAGAAGTTCACGAATCGCTCGCAACTTCTGTTCATCCAAATCCTCATCAGAAATGGTCGGCCTGTAGCCCCAATTGCTGAATCCGAATGTGGAGTCATTCTTCTCTTGATTACCGATCTGCGTGGTCCGGATGAAATCCTTATCCAACTTGCCGGTCTTCAGGCAGCGATCGATGTGACTCTTGAGACTATCCTCGTTGCTCCACGGGAAAATCTGTGCGAATCCGATCATATTGATGATGTTCGGCCCGAGCTTTTCACGAACGATCTTTTCCAATCGCTCATTGTCCCCGCCGTAGTTGTCACCATCAGAGAAGTAAAAGATGTAAACGTTGTATGCAGAAGGTGGGAACCGATTTTCAAGCTGTTCTGCAATTGCCTCGAAGACGCAGGAGCATTGGGTTCCGCCACCATACCGATACTTGTAGAATTCCTCTTCGTTTACTTCCTGTGCCCTTGTGTCATGGATAAAGTAGCAACGGCTGGTTCTCTTGTAGAACTGACGAATCCAACAGTCAATCCACCATGACATGTCGGAAACGATGTCGCAACGGAAGTCATCCATCGAGCCTGAGCAGTCTCGTGCGAAGAAGATCACCGCATTCGATGTTGGAATGCGAATCTCGTTGTACTGACGATACCTCTTGTCGGCAGAAATAGGCGTGATCAACCGCATGGGGATGTCACTTCCCGGAACCATGTGCAAGTCATCCAGCTTTTGACTGGCAGCGAGTCTCTTCAGAGCCTCACGCATGGTACGACGAGTATGTCTCAACGACTCAGGTCCAACCTTGGAAATGTCGTTGTACTTGATCTTCACTTCTTCGTAGATTTGGTCTGGCTTGGGCCTCATCGGCGGGAGTTGTAGATCATCTCCCATGAGCTTGAGGACGTATTCCAAATCTACAGTAATCTGAATGCCCTCACCCGGTTGATCGCCTGCTTTATTGCCACCCTTCCCCTTGCCCTGCTGAGGGTCTCGCCCGACAATGTCACCTTCCTTTCCGGGTCCACGGCCTACGCCTTCCCTATTATCGCCAAAGACAAAGTGGGGGATGTCAATGGACGGAATCGTCAACGTTACTTTTCCGCCCTTGGGCTTCAACCGGGTGATTTGTCCGGTTTTGATCAAACGCTTCAACTCTCGGTTGGTACGACCAGAGATGATGCCTCTGAATTGTTCGTGATCTTCTTTAATCCGTTTTGGCAAATTGTGTCTCCTAAGAAATGATTGCGATGAGGGAAGAGACATTTTGCAACATCATTCTCGCCTCTGGTTGAGTTGTGTTTTGATGATGTGCCGCACTATTGCCAACCGCTGCGGCAGACTGCACCAATTGCATCTTGGCATTGTCTATTACACGATTTTGATACAATGATTGGTTGAAGTCGTTTATCGTAGGGTTGTTTCTTGTGGGCATACAACTATGCTTTACACAAGTGTTTCTCAAATGGGATTCAAGGACACCTCTCGCCAAGACACATGCGGCCACATGAAATCCTTGGTCATACAAGTGCTGTGCTTGAGTGAAAAAATCTCCAACAGCCTTGTTCAAGATGTATGATTGGATATCCACAGTCCCGGAGTCTACGGCTTTCTTGAAGCCACGCAACAACCCCACAATTTCTTGCACTCTGTAATCAGCCGAGGAAACACGATCGCTGATTCCTTTCCGGGGATGATCTGAAACCAAATTGACCATCCAGACCTTGTTCCCGACTTGTGAAATTAGGTTTTCACAAGCAGCGAACCACCCCCTAAAATACTGTCCAGAGACAAATCTTTCGTGTTGATAAATGCCTTCCTCAAGATGATTTTTCAGCATATCCTCGCCCTCTTGTATGAGTTCTTCTATGGCTTGGACAATTTCTTGTTTAATCATCGTTTCTTCATCTGACAGTTCATACACATGACTTGTAGCTGTGGCTCCCGTGGAAAGCCATTCTTTCTCAACAATATGTAGAAACTGTAGCCCCTGCTGTTCGTATTTCGACGATGCTCCGCTCCGTCATTGTTCACATGATCAAGTGTCAGAACGTCGCAGTCCGCCTCGCCGCACTCACATGCCTGTCCACCGTACTGTTCTAGGCATTGCACTTTCACAGATCGTGCGTATGCCGCTCGGACTTGTTGAGTATGCGTTGTGCCTTCACGCCACTTCTCAGCACGCTTCTTGAATTGGCAATTGGAACAAAGGACTTGAAACCCATCCGGATACCCATTTTGCTTCAACCATCGGTAGAAGTCGTATCCACCTCTTCCGGCCAACCCTATTGATCTCCTGTGGTCAGCGCCATTGTCGTTGATGTGGTCAATCGACAATGACCTTGGATCATCAAATCCGCAACAAACACAATTGTTGTCTTCCGAGTACCTTGCAAAAACTTCGAGCCTAAGCCTTTGTTTGGCTGCCGCTCCCCAAGCATTGGCCCTGACCCGATTGGCCTTGGAATACAAGGCAGTTCTCTCGGCAACGGCTTCACGATTCTCAAGATAGTATTGGTGTTTGACTTGCTTGATCTTCGATGCGTGGTTTTGTTGATACCTCTGGTCTTCTTGTTTCTTACAAGATTTGCAACTGGCTTGTAGACCGTCTTTCTTGGATTTGTTCTTGCCGAACATCTCCAAAGGGAGTTCTTGCTTACAGAAGCTCTGGCAACGTTTCATCGCAATCTCCATAACACAGATGAGCATTGTAGACTCATCTGTGTTATGGATCAATACGAATCAGTCGTTATTGACATCGCCCCTTGCAAAAATTCCTGAAACGTACTCTAGTACATCTGTCGCCGACTCGTCGTTGTATCCATACTGCTGGACCAAACGGGTCTTGATGGCGTCGATCTTCTCCTGAAGCTCAGGATCGAGATTGGCCGCTTCCTTGGTCAAAGAGGCCAGCTTGACGCTGTCCTTGATGTCCTCGAAAGCCTTCTTCTGAAGGGCTGACTTCAGCCGTGGGTTCGAGTCCCAACGGAACTTCTTACCCTTCACGGACAACGTACCGATGAACCCGGCCAAACTGCGGCGGAAGTCGTCGGAACCCTGATCAGGGATGCCATCCTTCTCTTCAATGCTTCTCATCAACCGCTCGTCTGGACCATGACGTTGTCCAGTGATCGGGTGAACGACCTTCTCGTCATTCACATAAGCGATGACGTTGTCGATGTAGTTGTTGCAGAGACGCTCGATAGCCTCATCGCCAGCCGACAGAGCCTTCATGACCTCAGACTTGAGGATGTCATCGAGTTCCTTGATGGCAAGCTCGGCACAGTATTCGTACCGCTTGACATCTTCGACCTTGTCGATGCTTGACGAGTCGCCCAAACCGTCCTTGATCTCCGAGAGGAGATGGAAGACGTTCATGTAGTGCTTGCGGCGAGCCAGACAGTTGGAAATCTTGTCTTGGATATACCGGGCGCTGATTCCGCCCTTCAAGCCCTCTTCCGGGTGCTTATCCTGTAGTTCCTTGATGGAATCTTCCGTCCAACCGGGCAGAACCTTGCCATCGTACAGTTTGACTTTGTCTCTGAGATCGAGCTTGCTGTCATGGTCATCGACCAGTCTGGTGAGCACGGCGAAGAACGCTGCAATCTCCAAGGTGTGCGGCATGATGTGCTGCTTGACCTTGCCCGGCCCGTAATCTTGTTCGTACACCTTGAGTTCGTCGCTCAAGCGGCGAAGGTAAGGCACGTCAACCTTGACGGTACGGTCACGGAGAGCTTCCATGAACCGGTTGCTCCGCATCTTCTCATACTCTGGGTTGTTGGTATGAGCGATGATCAGTTCGTCGATAACGACCTGTGAGAACTTCTTCGGCTTGATCTGGTGTTCCTGCGAAGCTCCGAGGAGATCGTACAGGAAGGCGTTGTCCAGCTTCAGCATTTCGATGAACTCGCAGCATCCACGGTTGGATACGCAGAACTCACCGTCGAAGTTGAAGGCACGAGCGTCAGAGTCGGAACCGAAGTGTCCGATCTTGCTGAAGTCCATATCGCCGGACAGTTCAGTCGAGTCTTGGTTCTTCTCGTCCTTGGGCTGGAAGGTGCCGATGCCGATTCGGTCCACTTCAGAGTGCGTCCGACGAATCACACGGATGTGCTTCTGCATCACTTGGAACCAGTCGCCGTTGTTCTGCTCAAGAAGCATGTTCATGAACAGCTTGCAGCGTGGGTTCAGTTCGCCTTCCTTCTTCAACTCGTAGAGTTGATCCCGCTCGTCTTCCGAAGCCTGATCGATGTGAACCTTGTTGATTTCACTCATGAACTCCTCTCTCATTTCGAGAGGCATGAGCTTGATCGGGTCTTCGTTCAGAGGCGAAACGTCCGTGGCTTTCGTGTAGACGGCGTTCGGGCCTTCAGTGGGCAGATTGACCCACTTGTATGTGTACCAAGCGCCTTCATCGGTCTTGGAGTATGCCTCAAGGCCACGCTTCAGAACACGACAAATGGTGGACTTGGACGAACCAACAGGTCCGTGCAAAAGCAGGATGCGGCGTTCAGTGCCATAGCTACCAGCCGCACCGTGGATGAAGTCCACGATGTCTTCCAGAGTTTCTTCAAGCCCGAAAATAGGCATCGATGCCTTGGCGAAGAAATTGTATCTGGTGTGCGTCTTGCGGTATCGCTCAAAGGTCTCAGTGCCTTTGGACATGATCATATCATAGACATACTGGAAAGCGTTACGGGCCAACTTGGGCCGCTGTTGCACACGCTCCAGATATTCAGCGAAGCTCATCTCTTCATGGAGCTTCAAGTATCCACTGCGATCGTAGAGATCAGCATATTTTCTGAGAAGTGAAGTACCTCTTGCGGTGTTCTCCATTTACAAACCCCTTATTGTTGATCTCACGACATTGTGAGTTCTGAATAAGAGGAATCTAACACATGTAGAAACACAACACAATAGGAGAACCACAATTTTTTGGTCAGATGACAGATTTTATGGTTCCACCCATAGCGTCTGTAGGTCTGGCAGGTTTCAATGATGTTTGCTTTGCAATACTCATGACCTGTGGTTTTGGCAAAGAGATACCCTTGATTTCCAAGTCGAACTCCTTCTTTGTGGGGTTCATCTTGCCGGGCTTGACGCCCATCACGCCGAACTTGCCGTTGCTTGCACCGAAGGACTCAATGAAATTTCTGAATTTTCCCATTCAGTATTTAGTCCCATCGCTCCACGCCTTCGAGCCAATAGTGAAGAATCCACCCGCCAGTGGAGAAATACTTCCGGTCAATAATGATCTGACCGTCATGCACCTTGCGATGACAATTGGAGCAGGCTACAACCGTGTTGAATTCTGTGTAAGTGCCGCCTTCTTCGCCGGGCACAATACGGTGAACGTCGAGGACGGCGTAATCTGTCTCTCCACAGAACTTGCACTGCCCCGTCAAACGTTTCTTCGCCTGCTTGTCGATGAGTTTCTTTTTGCCAGCCATGTTGATCTAGCCACAATCCGCATATTTAGCGATTATGGACTAGATACTGAAAGAACTCAATACCAAAGGAGACTCTATGAAATCACTGATCCTCGCACTCGCTTGCCTCTGCGCAATAACGTTCGTTGGATGCTGCCCACGCTGCCCATGCGGCGGTCATTCCAACTGTTGCTGCAAAGAAGGCTGTACCTGCAAGACTGACGGAAAGTGCTGCTGTAACGGCGTTTGCAAACTCAAGTGCAACTGCCCGAATTGCAAATGTGTTCCTCAGCCGTAACCACTTCTGCGATGTCAGAAGCATCGTGGTAGTAGTTGATGATCTCGATTTTCCCGCTTGTAGACTGGGATTCTACAAGCGGGAAAATCTTTACCGGGCAGACTTCTTTGCCCACAACCTCACTTGGGTGGTAATCGCCGCCCTTTACAACCAGATCAGGCTTACACGCCTTGATAATGTTCAATGGCGTATCTTCCTCAAAACTCATTACGAAATCTACAGATTCCAACGCCGCCAGAACCGCCATTCTTTCATTCAGTGGCGTAATCGGCCTGTCTGGACCCTTCAACCGCTTGACGCTCTCGTCGCTGTTGACAGCAACTACCAGCTTCTCCCCCTGTGCCTGTGCATATTCGAGACATCGCACATGCCCTTGAGTAATCAAATCAAAACAGCCGTTTGTAAAAATCAACTTGAAGTCACGCTTTGCCAAATCCTCGGGATGAACAATTTTGTCGCATGACATCTCGGCAGGAGTGATTGGCCTGTTGAAACCATGCCTGACGTATTGACTTCCCATCTGATAAGCAATTTCCGCAGCCTCGTCCTTCTGGAATCCATGAGCTACAGCCATTGCCAAGCCTGCCACAAAACAATCCCCAGCGCCGACAACGCTCATCGCTTCAACATCTGTGTAAGGCTGGAAATCAAAAAGTTCATCATCCCAAATTCCGTGTACACCTCTTGCACCATCTGTGATGACAACGGCCCTGCATCGCAACTCCCGAGCCAACTTCTTGCACTGATCCTTCCACTTTGTGAGACCAGTGAGTTGCTCGGCCTCTTTCTTGTTTGGCTTGAAGATTGAACAGCCCTGCCACTTGCTGGTTGGCCCATTCTTGGGATCAACGATGGTGATGACATCAGGGAAGAAGTCAATCCAATTGTGGTCTCCGTGAAAAAACCCCTTGTCGTAGTCAGACAGAATCACGACATCTGGCTTGATCTTTGCAAACATGTATTCATGGACCAACTTCTGATATGCGGTGAGGCTCTTGAGATTCAAACCATAACAAGGACGTTCCACATCCCATCGTACAACTTGAAACGCACCATCAAGAAAACGATGCTTTACAGGGACGTGGGAGTTCTCGAAACCGATATGAGGCTCGTAGCCATTCACAGAATATTTCAGGCCATGCTCGTGAAGAACTGGCTCCAGCAAACTATCAATGAAACATACCACTTGGGTATCGACGTTGAAATACTTGAACTGGTTTGCAACGTTTGCTACGCCGCCCGGTTTCCGGATTGGAGCCCTCTCTTTCGAGGTCATGATGGGCATAGGGAATTCCGGACTGATTCTGTTGACAGCAACCAGATGGTATTCATCCACCATTCCATCGCCGACACAAGCGATCTTCTTCCGTGTTGATCTATTTCTGCTAAGGAACTCGTTGATTGTGTTCATGGCGTTAAATGAGAAAGGCCAGCGAGAAATCGCTGGCCTTTTCTGGTCATTTGGTTTTCGTGTACTCAAACAGGTTGAACTGCTCATAGTTGCGGAGCAACTTTTGCTCCCAATTGCCCAACCTTGGCGGGAAGAAAATGCCTTCCTGACAATCATTGCCCTTCACTTCGCTCACCAGCATCCTTGTCACAAGGCCAGATTCGAGTGCCGCCTTGTAGATTTCAGCGCCGCCCGTCACGAAAATCGTCTTGTCTTCCCATTGTGTTCTGGCCCAGATAATGGCCATTTTCACATCGGTGGAGACATGGACGTTCTCGGGCAAAGCTCCTTGAAGGAACGGTCCCGGATTCCTCGTGATGATGATGTTCTCACGGTCAGGAAGCGGCCTGAACTTGGGCGGAATACTGTCCCACGTCTTCCGACCCATGATACAGACATGTCCAGTGGTGGATTCCTTGAAGTGCTTCATATCCTCAGCAATGCGCCAAGGGATCGTATTTTGCTTGGTGCCAATCAAACCGTGGGCATTGTAGGCAACGATAATTGTTGCGGACATTCTGCGGCCTTTCCAAAGAGATTCCAGTTCGCCATTGAAGATTCGTCGTATTCCTGAATGCGAACTTCATTCGGGAGCACCAGCGACAAAGCCAGTTCTTCGCCACCAAAGTTCATGACCCAGCCAACTCTATAAGTGATCAATTCACTCCAGTAGGTTGCCGAGGCCACACGCCAAATTTCCCACTCTCCATGAACTGCCTTGAGGTACATCTCCGATCTGTCGAAGAAAAACACAATCTCGCCGTCCGTACCATCGGGCACTGAGACAAACAAAGACGAAAGGCCGTTGGCATCCCTGAGCCAATCCAACACTTGTGTTTCCACATTCCTTTTCAGTTCTTCCCGGCGATCATCAAGAAACGCCGCCGGATACTGCCTGAAAGGTCGTGGGGCTCGATACTCAAAGTGCATGATGTCACACAGCAACAGGGATGTCGATTTTCGGTCCACTTTGGAAGTCTTTCAGCACAAAACTCTCAGGCTTGTAGCTGAAGATGTCATCGGCCTTCTCGATTTCCAACTTTGGGGAATCGATCACCGGCAAATCGAGATATTCCTTTACCGCCTCGATTTGATCCGCATAGATGTGGGAATCCGCCGTGAAATGAACAAACTCATGAGGCGTGCAGTTGGTCTGCTGGGCGATCATCACCGCCAAAGCGGAGTAGAACTGGATGTTCGCCGGGACGCCCACTGGGAAGTCACAAGACCGCTGGTACATGATCAGCGTCAGGCGTCGTTCGTCATCCACGAGAATCTGGGTGAGCATGTGACAAGGAGGGAGTCTCATCTTGTCAACGTCTTGCGGATTCCAAAGGGTCCACAAGGTGCGCCGACAAGATGAGTCCTCCTTGATCCTGTTCACAACCCATGCAAGCTGGTCAAATCCTTTACTGCCATATCCGGGGGTCTGATGGATACCCATGTTGTAACTCCCTCCGAAATGCCGGAGTTGGAACCCATACACAGGTCCAAACACTTCCGACTCGAAGTGATGCTTGTCCGTGAATTTCTCATCGACCCACGGAGTCCAAAAGTTACAACCGAGAGCCTTGAGGTCTTTGTTGCTGGTTGACCCAGACAAAAACCACAAGAGTTCCGAAAACACAGACTTTGGCCAGACACGCCGCTTCGTCAAAATAGGGAAGCGCCCCGTGTCCAGCTTGTATCTTCGTGACATCCCAAAAACAGACAACGTCCGAATTCCAGTTCGCTTGTTTGTCCTTGGCACGCCTTGATCGAGAATCTCTTTCAGGGCGTTGTCGTATGGTTCGAGAAGATACATGTAAAGCCTTCCTTGGCAAAAGTATGGGTTAGTTATCCTTCAGTCCATTCCAACATAATCAATCAATTTTAGGTTCTAGCTTCTAGGCATCCCTGTGGGGATGATTTATGGAAATCATTGCCTTTCACACAAAAATCCTCTTTGTCAGAGGAAAACCGTGCTTCCGGACAGTTGGCTTTCCGGGCCACCGATGGGGTGCCATCGAGTTTTCAATTAAAAGAGTGTAGATCACAAGCTCTTGTTTGTCAAGACAATCACTATGATAAAGCATGGTAAGTTCCACCGGACAAAATCTCGACATCCTGATCAATGCACAGGTTTCTACAGATTGGCAGACATTTGCCACTTGGTTTTCTGTCAAAAAGAATCTGCCCGAAGCCAAAATCACACTCGCCTGCATGAGAAACGGGGAGACCCCATTCCAACTGTTCCAATGGGCAAAACGATTGAATCAAAAAGTGCTTATGTACAATCGGCTTCAACCGGGACCGAACCATCTTGAAACAATGCCAGCCCTGATTGAGGCAACTGGCCTCATGGAAAAGAAGGTTTTGGTGCTGGAGCCGTATACAATGGCGATTTGCCCTCTAAACACCGAGCTTCTTGAGCAAATCAATCCGGGCGGTCCTTGTTCATACGATGGATATTGGAAAGAAGCAAAGGACACAAAGGAATTATGGCCTCTGATTGGCTACACGAAAGGCGTCGGGAAATGGCTACATAAATCCAAGGGTTGTCCATTCTCAAGCGCTGGCGGGCTGGCCTCAGATGAGATGACCGTGAATGAGCACAGGATCATCGACTTGTGGAAAAGAATGACCACACTTTTTAGCTCGGTCTCGTGAGGTAAACACATGAAACGCTACTATGAAAATGAAGACGACGATGATGAATTCCTGTACGGCGAGGACGGGCATTTTGGAGACCCAGATGGGCAACAGACCTTTAGCGGTTTTGTAGATCAACAGGACATCATGAACGTTATGCAGTTTGACCTGAGTCAGATCGAATTGAACCAATATGTGTTGGATAAGGCTGTTGAGATTGCCTCTTCGAGCTTCTGGTGGAAATTCAAGAGTGCTGCCAAACGACTAGAAGAGATCAACCTTATTGCTGTTGGTTTGATCAAGATTATTGAAGGAGACAAGCCGCCGGAAAGTCCGGAGGTTGAAATGACAGAACCCGAGGAGGAAGACAATGCCCACCTATGATTTCCGTTGCAAGAAATGCAACGCCGAATACTCAGAATTGACGCCGTATGACGAGACAGGCAAATACCCAAAAGTAAAATGCCCCGAGTGCAACTCGAAGAGCAAAACTCATCTTTTGTCTGGCTGCGCCCACAAGTTCTCAAACCCTATTGGAACTGACGTTTGGAACAGCGACTCAGGCGGTCACGGGTATCGATATGAATGGAACAAGCCCAGAGTGAAGGCTCAACGTGCGATTGCCGAAGCCACGTCACACATGGGCTCCGATCCTTATGGGGACACCTCGGCTGCGGACATTGAATTGGACACAGGAATCCACGATAACGAAGGCCCGATCAGACTCCTAGACAACTAAGGCAATATGGAAGAATTTACCCCGTCCGAAGCAGCCAAGCTGCTTCAAGAAGCAGAGATCGAAATGGATGTCGAACGCATGAAACCTTGTGTTCCAACACAAGTGCTTGCAGAAATCGACGTAACTTGCGATCAACTGGAAAATCCAGAAACCAATGCGAGCCTCGCAACCTGTCTCAGCGTATTGCGTGAGAAGTGGGTCGGGGAATTCCCCGATCGGGCTCACGATTGCCGGGTTGGAACCGTGCATGTGTTCGTAGATGAGGATGGACATTTCCATCTCGACTTCAGAACACGATTCATTGTGAATCAGTCTTAGACTTTTTCTTCTTGTCCTTCTTCTCCTCTTGGTCATTCGGATATTTCCGAGTGACCAGAGGCAGGACAATCCTGCTAAAGCCAGCAATACAACTGGTGCTGGTGCCGACTTCATGTAGTTTCAACCACTCTTTGAATCGCATCACATCCCCATCATCCCGCCACCGCCGCCCATTCCACCTTGAGCGCCAGCCATCATACCGGGCTGAAGTTGGTCAAGACCCGTGGCCTTAATGTCTTGGAAATCTGCCTTAGACAGAATCTCTTTCTTGTTCTCAATCGGACCCTCATACGCAACAGGCGTCTGTCCGTCCTTGTATGGCAAATAGAAGCTCTGCTTCGGCAACTGAAGAAGATTGAACGTCACTTCGACAGTTCCGTCTTCATTATGCTTCGCAGACGCCGGGATCGGGCCTTTCACATTGAAGCCCCATTTTCGGAAGAACTTGAAAGGCTTGGCAATGATCAAAGCGTCTTGTTGATCGTAGTCGTCCACGACATCTTGATCGATGCCCATATTGAACGAAACGGCTTGGTTCACGTCATTGTGGGTATTTTGAGGGTTGCTAGGCGGTGGTGCCTCTCCCTCTTCTCCCATAAGGATGTTGACCGGATGATTCTTCATGAAGTTGCGAAATCTAGCCATGTTACTGGTATATACTCTTGAGGTGTAATAATGATCGAATCTCCTTGCTGGTCCGATTTCAGAGAGCTTATGGAAATGGCGGACGACTTCGATCTGGCCGACAAGATCGAGGCGCTCATTGAGGGCAAAGGTTTCATCCTCTTCTTTGAGAAAGACGGAGAAGTATTCGGGACAGGCGAGGAAGGCAGAATTACGTTTGCTCGCATGAAAAATCCCGACGAAGAGTCTCCCAAGACATGGGATAAGGACGCCGGATTCTCAGCTACAAACCTCGAAAAAGAAGTTCGAGGCGAGTCGTCTACCTATATCATCAGAAAGGAAGACCTCAAGAAGATCAAAGTGCTTGACAAAGACGAGGTCTTCAAGAAGTTGCAAAAGATCGCCGACAAGCTCGGCGACAAAGCGTTCAAAAAGTCCGAACCAACCGTCATCAAGTTTGACTTTGCAAAGTTCATGAATCGTGATCGTGATGACGCCGACAATTTCTTTCAAGCCAAAGAACACTGAGGTCTAAATGCCTAGTCTCCTACAATTGCAAGACCTGTACCAAGAAGCAATGGTGCGGGAAATCATCGAAAAAACAAAAAGCACCGGTTTGAGTTGGGAACATCTGGGCGGCACACAGTTTCAGGCCACCAGCAGTGAGGAAGAAACTGAAGTTCAATGGGACTTCTTCATCACAAAGACTCAGATCGGCAACACCACCTTCAAGTATACGCTGGACGTGAAGAAGGACAGCGTAGCTACGCTCACGATTGAGGACGGCCCACTTCCAAACACCGGGCGTGACAGCGTCGTCAAAGAACTCTACGAGATCGTTGAAGTTATCGTTCTCCAGCTTGACGCCAAGCTCAAGGACGCTATCCGATTCGTACAACAGATTCCGGACGCTAGAAGCTAATGGCAAGACTCTTCGAGGATGCAGGGCAGCACAACCGGTCATGGATGTGCTTCGTATGTGGGAGAAAATACGTCTCATACGAAGAATACACCAAGCATATTGTTACAGAACACGAGGAAGGTCGAGAATATCTCAAATGCCCTACGTGCGAAGCCCCAGTCCGAGATGTCAAAGCTCACTACAAAGTCAAACACCCAAACCGCCACCTACCAACCAATGTGCAGTACAAGGTGACGGTTTGGCACGACTTCTCGCCCAACGGCACCAAGAAAAAGAAGACAACAGTCAATACACGGCAAGGATTCTTCCCATCCAAAAAGATGAATGAAGACCTGCACTACCGCTCTGGACTAGAGGCTGATTTCTACAAGTGCCTTGAAGAAGACCCAGACATCAAAACCTACAAGATCGAGCCCTTCAAGGTGCCCTATTTCTGGCAAGGGGAATGGCACAACTACATCCCAGACATCCTCGTTGAGTTCATCGACGGAGTGAAAGAAATCTGGGAAGTGAAGCCGGGCGTCCGCACTAACGACGAACAGAACCTCGCCAAATGGCACTCAGCCGACGCTCAGGCAAAGAACATCGGCTGGAGGTTTGTGGTTCAGACAGAAGTGGGCCTCGACAAGTATCGAGCCAAGCTCAAGAAGAAGCGTCAGGGGAATTGATCTTCCCTGCCAAAATATCCAGCAGAACCGCTTCTCTGGGGTTCTTCCGCTTCCACTCGTCCATTTGACGCCGCACCTCGGCATCTAAGATAGCTGCGGCCTGCTCAGTGTGCTGTTTGAATTCTTCGGGCGTAATGATGCCCTTCTCTGAGAGAATCTGCTTCATTGCCAGATTCTCGATCATCAGAAAACGCACCAACTGGGGCTTCTTGTAATATCCCTCAGCGGCAATTCCAAGAACAGCCTCGGCTCGCTCGGCAGCCTTATCAATTTCCGTGTTCGGTCTCAAACCTTCTGACTGTGCCACTCTCACTCCGCATTGCAATAGAATTCGTTACAGGCCCACGCTTCGTGAACCGAACACCACGCAGCAACTTGCCGTCTGTAATGCCCGTCGCAGCAAACATTGTTGGACCCTTAGCCAAGTCCTCAATCGTGTAAATCCGCTCATCGGCCATGACTGCCACGTTGCCGCACTGATCGTACAACTGGCATTCCATGTAGCCATTCATGCACTTCAGGGCCGCAGCAGTAATCACCGCTTCTGGGGCTCCACCAACGCTCCAGTACATGTCGATGCCACTGTCAGGAACACAGGTGGCAATACAGGCTGTCACGTCACAGTCCGAGATGAACTTGATGCAACAACCGATCTCTCTCAGTTCCTCGACCAATGGCTGAGTTCTGGGGCGATCAAGAACACATACCGTGACGTGTCTCAAGTCTTTCCCAAGGGCTTCTGCAACAAGCCGGACGTTTACCACGGCTGGGTTGCGAATATCAACCTTGTTGCCTACGTCTGGGCCGACCACCAGCTTATCCATGTAGAAATGGTTTGTCTTGAAGAAGCAATCCTTGTTGGCAACGGCGATCACGCTCATTGCTTCGTTCCCACCTTTTGCAGTCGGAGTTGTGCCTTCAATGGGATCGATGGCCAAATCGTAGGTTGGGGTGCGATCAGCAAGACGCCCTTCTGGAGTAGAAATGATTGATGTGGCAAAAGCGCCACCAACAATCTCTCCCTCAAACAAGCCGTGGCTCTTGTCCTTCTTGCCCTCGCCAATGGCAATCTCGGCCCGAAAATCGATCTGGTCCAGACGCTTTCGCATGGCTTCAGTAGCGGCGAGGTCCGCCGCTTCCTTGTTGCCTCGTCCGACCCATTCAGCGGCACTGATTGCACCGCTCTCTGTCACCCGCACCAGATCAAGATGGTGTAACTTCATTCAATCTCCT
>JACCDG010302927.1_pt1 | contig 100207 bp, 121 predicted proteins | sample 7442471 | NCBI WGS metagenome assembly JACCDG01 (sample SAMN15323444, study PRJNA562643) | freshwater metagenome | isolation source: river surface water | place: USA:Blue River Watershed | collected 2017-08-17 | reverse complement strand
GTTGGGGTCATAAATTATTTTCGTTTAAGAATTTGCAGATAGCTTTCATTCGCTTGTTGTTTTCGGCTATCCAAGCGTTCTGTTGCTTTTTGGTTAACTTAACATCATCATCGGGGAAGAAAATCTCGATAACGCCTTCGGTATAACCCGGCTCCAATTCTTTAGCTATTTGGGTTATTATCCCGCTGATTTCTACTGTTACGTACTTATCCATTGAGTTTTGTTTTATCTTCAACAATATCAAACCACGCTTTTGCGGTATTGAAAGCCATTAGCCGCATCTGGCGTAAAAAACTTCGTATAATCTCTTGAGTTGTTCAATGTTAGTATTCTAATTTACCATCGCGAAATTTGTAGTGAATTTTTTGAACAAGCTTTTTGTCAAATTCTTTATCTGCAAAACGTTCAGATAGTATTGTAAATGTATTAGTTGGCGTTCCTTGTTTTTTCTTATAGTCAGTTTGAAATATTTTCTTTATTTCATCTATAAGAAATTGTTCATCAGCATTAACTTTTTTTGTTTTTGTATCAGTTTTCTTCGGCGATTCTTCGTGTTTTACAAGTTGCTCTTGTTTATCATCCTTATAGATTTTATCTCTCAGAGTTTTGTCTTTAGAACATGCATCCTTTCTGATATTATCATATATCTGTTTTAGATCATGAGTAGTATCAAAACTTTCATACTTGATAGAAAATTCAGCATACGATTTGTATAGTGCAGTCTCAACAGCTTCCTTATCCCTTATAAACAGTTGTTTTGTCATACGTAATGAATATATTTTGTGTTTTTAAGCAAATGTTGCATTTTTATTTCTACTGTCGGTAATTGCTTTACGTCGTTAATTACAAAGTTAAAAAAACTTTCTAATATTTCTTTCGGGTAAAATTGTTTTTGTAAACAAACAAGTTGCAATTGTCTTTGAAATATTGAAAGTTCATATTTTATCTCTAGTGCTTCACAAATACGAATTAATATTTCATCGTTTATTTCGTAAACGCTTTTATTTTCAAGTTCAAGTTTCTTTATCACTTTTTCAATTTTCTTTGGCCCAATACCAAATTGGGCAATTCTTTCAACTTCATCGCCTTCACATCCTAAAAATATTTTTTCAATTAGTACAATGAACGGATTTGCCTTTTTAAACACAATTGTTTTATCTTTTAAAAAATTAGAAAACAATTTATTTTCATCTGCATCTAATAATTCAAATTTCTCGTTTAGATACACCTTTTTGTTTAGATAAATTATTTTGTTTTTTGAAAGATTATTATACACAACAGTATTGTCACATATTAGTTGATGAGTATCTTCATCGCCTGAATATATAACTTGCAATGTATTTTTTGTTTCATCAAGTGAAGCTATTAATCCTACAAGATCATCTGCTTCAAAACCATCTATTTTAACACAATTGAATTTATTGTCTTGCAAAATTTCCATGCATTCATTCATTGTATCATAGAAACTTTGTTCTTTAGGAGTTCGTGTTGCTTTATATTTTGTTGATATTTGTTTTCTGAAAGGAGTTGAATCAAAACAAAAATAAACGTTTTTTACGTATTCTTTGTCAAAAAGATTTATAGCTGCACAAATATCTGTGAAAAATTTTCTTACAAACACTGCATGATCGTTTTCTTTTTCAAGCGAAAACGTTGGATTTATTTTATGAGCAACAAACCATGTTTTGTGGTATATGTGACTCATATCAAAAATGATGTTTACTTTGTTCATAATGCCAAATTATAAATAAATTTTTATATAAACAACTATACTACACAATTTCTGAAAACTTATAAATCTCAACATTTGCTTTTATAAGAAGATCATATCCAGATTTATCGCGATATTCTTCTTTATAAATAACTTTTTTTATTCCAGATTGTATTATAAGTTTTGCGCATTCAATACAAGGTGAGATTGAAACATACATTGTTGCATCTTTTACAGATATACCTTGCCTTGCTGCTTTAGCTATAGCATTTATTTCTGCATGTATTACTTCGGGTTTAGTTACAAGTTCTGCATCTTCAATTTTACCTGCTATCGCTACAGTCATTGCGCTTTGCTTAAATGACAAATCTGCCATGACGCTAGCTTCTTCAATTTTCATTTTTTTAATTATAGTTTCCTCGCATACATTTTCAAAACCGTGAGGTGTACCATTATATCCGTATGCAAGTATATTATGATCGCGAACAATAACACAACCTACTTTGCTTCTTTTTGCATAACAAAGTTTTTCAGATATTAAATCGCAAAATGCGATATAGAAAATGTGCCACTTTTGCATGATATTATTTTAGTTTTTTTAAATATTCTTTTACAGCCAACATAACAGTTTCACATCTTAAAACTACAAAATCATTTATTTTTGTATCATAAGCATCCCATATTCCATCTGAATCGCAATATACAACTAAACAATCTTCTTGTTTTAAATTATTTTCATCACATATATCTTTTATACAATTTTCAATATCGTTTGTTACTGATCTACCGCCAAGATCTTGATCTTGTATTGATATGAATTTTTTATCTACTCCTTCAACATCAAATACAACGTATGTGAAATCTGCTTTACTTAATCTCTTTTTCATTGAATTTAAAATTTACATGCTCAATAATGAATATGTTTTGACGAACTATAACAAGTCCGTATGATTTCCAATTGCTATTGTTTTCATGCTGCTTCTTTTTTTAATAATTCATTTAACGCACCTACCATTTTAGCGTATCTTCGTTTTTTGCTTTTATATCACTCGCTTGATGTTTAGCAAAATAATCACTACTTTGTTGCAATATTCTGTTTGACTGCTGTATGCTCATTTCAGCATTATATTTGATCATTGCAATTGTTTCTTTTAAATGTTTGTTCATAACAATTATTTTTTAATAAATGAATATTCAATTGCTTTATTTCCCGCAAACCATTCTATTCTAAAAGAATCTTCATCCCCCAATCCTTCAATCATTTTTCTTAATCCACCAACCTTCATAATTATTGATTGACTTGTTTCAATGTGCGGTGTTCCGTACACAGTATATGGTGGATTAAGAATTAAATGTTCTTTGTTTTCAGATTGTGATTTTTTAACTATTTTTGTTTTCATACGATTATTTTTTTACTTTTAATAATACTTCTTGCTCTTGACGTTGATTGAAATAATCAATCACTTCATCAGCTGTTATTTTTTTGTCAACTACTTTTCCTTCTGCTCCAAAACGATTTGCAAAAAATTTAGCAGTTTTATAATCCAACGTCCAACTCATTTCATCATTTGGATTATAATCTGCATTTTGACCATGATATACTTTAAACTTATCGTTTGCGTTTAATGGCAAAATTGTGTGCGTTTTCTTTCTTAATTCAAGTAAACGCTTATCTCTTTTCTTCGACAACTTAGCCATATTATTTATCAGATCATCAATTAAAGTTTGAGGAATCGTATCAAAAGCTGTTTCACAACGAATGTATAGATTAACAAACGCTTCCCATTTTTGTTCATCAGGTATTATCCTGTACAATTCAATGTATGTTTTTATTAATACTTTTTTATCAACGCAATTGAACAATGTTTCAAATTGTTTTTTATCAGCCATTTCTTTAAATGACTCTATACCTCTTTGAATAGATTCAGTGATGTGATTATTATGGTTGAACTGAATTTGTTGTATTGTATTAGCTGGCATCAATTCTGCAAAAAACAAACCATCGTAATAAAATGTATTATGAATTACGCCTTTTTTGTTGAAGAATAATTGTTTTTCATTAACATTTAAAATCTTACTAAGCATTGAACTTTCCTTCGCATCAATTTCACTTAAATTAATTACTTCTTTGAAATCCAATGTTCCATGCAAATCGCGAAATATTTCAGCTATTGAAGACATATATAAAATTTAGCGATGATAGTGATTGATGCTATCAATAACAATGCAGCTATCAATAACAACATGTTTAATTTCTTTGTGTTTAACGTTTTCATTATTTTTAGGTATTAGGATTATGATAAGCAATATTAATAACATGCCTATTGTTGTTTTCATTGTGTTATGAATTTTAAAAAGTCATCGTATTTGAATCCTGAAATTGCAAAAATTATTACTTCGCGATATTCAACCATATTGTCTGGTTGTTTATTCTTTGTATTTGCAACATATTCTTTTACAACTTCTGCAATTGTTTGTTGCAAAACAAAATTTGTTTTCCATTTCCAGTTTTTGAAATCGCGAACTAATTCAAACATTGACATTATCGTATTCCAATTTAAACCAACATTTGCGTCAAGTTCAAATGCCTGATCATGTAAATTGAAAACAAAAATGTTTGTAAAAACTCTGCCTTCTTTTGGTTGAAAATCTTCTGTGATAGAAACAATTTCTTTGAGTGTCATAACGATAAAATTTTTAGATTTGATAGTGTAAATATATAAACTTTTATATACAAAAGTAAATTATTTTACAAATATCTAAAAATTTAATATGAAACGCTATTTACCCATTTTTTCATATTGATATGAACTACGAGGAATTTCTATTCCCAACTGTTTTTCAAGAATTTCAGGTGTTGTACAAGATTGATTAAATGACGCATATTCAGCGTGGCTTTCCCATCTTCCGCATCCAGCAAATAAACAACCAAACATATTTGACAAATAATCAGCTGATGAATAATCACAGGATTGAATTATATCGCAACCAGGTTTAAACAATCTAGCCATATTATATAACTGATCGTTTTTACCAATAAATGCATCCATTAACTTTTGACGCAATAACCAATGAAGTCCTACAATAAATTCTTCCTCGCAGAACTTCAATCTTCTCATCATTTGCCCATTTAATGATAAATATTCTTGTGTAACTTTATAACTACACGATCTTGTCATCAAATTAAATGGCGTTTGAAAATTTGAATGACTTCTTATTTTTTCAAGTTCGTTTAATGTTGTAAACACCTTTTTATGAAATGCTTCATTTTTTTCAAGCATATCATATACTTGCGTATAAAAAATATATTCACCAATTTCACTTGGTTTATAGTCAAAAAACTTCACACCAATTCTTGCTCTGCTATGTTGATCAAATTGGCATATCGGTGTATTCAAAACTTCATACGTTACACTTTTTTCATCGTATGAAAGAATATTTACTTTCAAAGTGCTCACACCTTTGAATATTACAACACTTGCTGGAAAAACAATGTTTTGTTCAGACATAAACTTTATATTTGATTAAAGTATTTTAAATCCTCAACAGATAAATCAGATACTTTCATATTACGAATTGAATCAAGTCTTTCTGCCTTATCGTCATTACAACATATAAATGCATAAAATCCTATCAAAGGAAATTTTTCGTAAATTTTCATGCACATTCTATGATATAATATTTTTAACGCTTTTTCTTCTTCTGTATCACCAAATTTTTTACTTGCATGAAATCCTTTTACGCCTACAATAGCAAGTAAATTTTGTGAAAAATGATATGCGTGCTGGTAAGATTGCGGTAAAAATGTTCTTGCGCTTTGCCAGCTTGATTGGTCAGCGTTTAACACATCTTCATATAAATCCTTCAACTTATGAAATATGCTATCAATACCAAAATATTCACCGAATGAAGTTTCTTTTACTTCTACTTCTGTTGCGTTAGTAAAAATAACATCGCTATCGATTTTATTATTGTCTCTACACCCAATACTCATTATAGTGATAAATGGTACCTGAGTGTGATAATCAAATAGCCATCTTGGAACACCATTTACTCTAAAAACAAAATTAACCATTTCTTTAGCCTGAGGTAAAGTATTATGTGTTAATACAGCTTTTATTACTTCAAGTTTGCCTTCTATCGATGTTCTTGGCCATTTTTGTTCAAATTCATTGTTACCCCATGTGCTTGTAGCAGCAACAAACATTGCTTTATAGGGATTATTTGAATGATCTTCTATTGTTATATCAAGCGAATCTTCAAAACTCCGTAGATTTGTCTTCTTCGAAGGTCTCTCTGAAGGTAACGTTCCTGTAACTTTTCTCAGATTTTCTATAGTTTCGTTGTTGTTCATGTTTAAAATTATTTTTATATCCAATAAGGTGTTAATTCTTTATGAGCAATAACGCTTTTTATTGTTTCAGTTAATCCTACATAAAAATTCCAAACAGGTGATGCGTTTGTATATTCATTTGTAAGAATCATCATTTTTTCGTTATTGATATTATGCCAGTGCAAGTAATCCAATTCAGGTTTAAAAACAACATTAGCGTGAAGAACGTTCTCAATTTGTTTTTCACTTAACAATTCTTCTTTTTCTGAAATTTCTTTTATTGTTCTTACAATTTCAAACCAATTTTTTCTCTTTATAAAGCTTTCTCCAACATTCACTTCTTCAAACCATGTTTGCGCTTTTATGAGTTGCAAAACAATATGTGCTATGTTTTCAACTCTATAATAATTTTTACCAATCATTTTGTCAAGCAATATTACAAGCTTATTATCTTTTCCTGCAAATATTGTATAACACAATTTAGTTAAAGCAGAATGTAAATCGTTAGGATAATCGCCAAAACCAAAAACAGGTCTTACTATAAGATAAGGTACTATGCTTTCATTTTTAACTATAAGTTCACCAGCATATTTTGTTATGCCATACAATGTTTGTGGATTTATTTTTGTTTTTTCAGTTATTGGGTTTGTTCTTGAATAATCTTTTGGATCGAAAATTGCAGTTGTTGAAAAATACACTATTGGTATTCTTAATTTATTACATAAATCAACAACGTTTTTTGTTCCAAAAACATTTGTCATTATTGCTGCATCTTTTTGATCAGCACAATAGTCTGTACCAACAAATGCACCTGAATGTATTACAACATCAGGTTTATTTATTTGAAATGCTGTTTCAAGCATTTGTTTATTAGTAAAATCAATTTCTGGTTTTCTTACCTTAAATGCTTGATATGTTTTTAACAATTCAAATTCTGATTCTTTTTTGTTTTGTGAATTAATTACATCAAACCCCATATCGTTAGCTATTGCATCAATTTGAGTTGATATAACTCCAGATTCCCCTGTTACAAATATTTTAATCATAATGTAATATATAAATTTTTATACAAAAACGTGTAAACTTATAATCTTAACATGAATTGTTCCAGCTGGTATTCCAGTTTTTTCAGAAGCAATTTTCAAACATTTAAAGAATGTGTAATTATCATACACAAAGTTTTTTTCAAAATTTTGACTTCTTACTACAACATGCAAATCTAAAAATCCATGTCTTTTTATCAATTGCATGAAACTTATGCACGATGCAAGATCGTTATCGTCATTGTACTTTTGTTGAATAACATATTGCCTACTGTGTTCATCATTAGCTAATTGATTTTCGCAAAATTTTTGAATAGCAGCAAAAAATTTGAATCTTTCAATTTCGTCATCTGCATGCGCTGGTGGAAAATTTTCAATATCAGGAATATCAAAATCAAATTTTGCAAAATTGTTTTCTTCAAATGGCGAAAGAAATAAATCATAGAAAACATCATACAACTCCATAGTATCTCTGCCATTTACAAAACACTCTTTTGAATGTTTTTGAAATGCCATTTTCATCATTTCAACAAGATAATACATAGACATGCAATGTTTCATTAGTATCATAAAAATCTTTTTAATTGTTCTCTTATATGATTCAAATATTCTGTTGGATTTATTTTTTTGTACGAGTACTGATAACTTGGATGATATACTTGGACGATTTTGTTTACATCAAATATTCCTGAATTAAAAAGTTTGTGATATACATCACTACCTAACGCAATAAGATATTTCGGATCGTATATTTCAATTTCGTTCTTTAAATGAAACAAACAGTTGTTGAAATTCTTTTGTGTTATTTTATTATCTTCAGTTGAACATTTAACTGAATTTGTAAGTATGCAATCATCAAAAATATTAAGATCGCGTAGAATTTTTAAAAACACTTCATTTTTTCTATCCTCATCTGTAACTGCAAATGGATGCTCTGTGTTCGATATCCTCTTATTCGAAGGATTCATTCCGACTATTAAAAATTTAGGATTAATATTTTTTACATCTGGAATGAGTTTTCCAGAGCCTTTTTCAAATGAATTTGGTAAAGGTTTATTTATTTCTCGCGAACATAATTCGCACTCATTACAAAATCGTATGTTTTCTTTAAGGATGCAATATTGAACGTCTTTATATGTTTTTTCTTCATCACCAGCTGATGTGTCTATAAAATTAATTTGAATATTATATTCTACAAGCGCTTCATTTGCAACTTGCTTAAACATATTTTGATGTTCTTCAAATTTGCTTATTGGAATATCTTTTTCGTTTTTTGCTTTAAATCTTTTTGCTGCTTCTTCAACACTGCATGTAAATAAAAAGAAACGCTCATCGCACAAATTAGCTGCATGAACAAATCTTTCCCAAAAAAATTCTTCGTTTATATTTCTGCTATACAATCTTGAATACACTATTTGCGATATAAATGATCTTGCATAAACCAAATATGTCCCTTTTGATCTTTTAACAAGCATATCTTTTATATGATCTTTGCCTGTCTTATCAGCTCCATCGATATGTATGATCTGGTTATACAAACTGTTGTTTTAATTCTAAACATGAAAATAATACTCTTTGAACTTTTTCAAGTTGATCTATTTCAAATTTTCCAAACAGTAAAAGTTTATTAAAAATACAAGTATGTTTTTCAGTAAATTGTGCTGTAACTTCTTCAAATCCAAAATCGTGATTTGGATAACACATAAGAATTTCACCGCTATTCATTTCGAATCTTATGCGATTATTATTGAGCCTATGAATGCTTTTTATTTTATTTTGCATCTTTAACTGCCATGCATTTATTTCATCCATTGCAGCTGGATATTCATATATTACTATTGTTACGATTTTCACGCTCATATCAAATGTAAAATTGTTTCAAGTGATTTTACTGTAAAAACTTTTTTATTTACATTTTCATAATCGTCTTCATTATGCAATTGTAAATTTTTAAGCAATATTGGATTTTCAATATAATTTGCAAGTCTGTTAATGTTTTCAACGTCATCATCTATAAAAAACATCCTTTTGCAATTTGAAAAATTTTCCAACATAAATTTTGCTTTTTCACGCTCAAAGAAAATCAAATTATATTGAATATAATTCTGTTTCAACCATTGTACTGTATCAAAAAATAAGCGATTGTATTTTTTATAAGGTCTTGCTGTAAGCAAAACAACTATATAACCTTTTTCGTTTAGTTTATTAATAACGTCAACAGCTTCTTTTCTAACAACAGATTTTGTTGCTTCATCGCCAGATATTCTATATTCGTGCTTCATTTTTTTATACGAAGCATAATTGAATTGCTTTAATTGATTGACTGTTTCAAACACCTTATTAGAAACAAGTTTTTTCTGTACACTATTGGCAAAATCAAGAAACTCTTTTGGGTAATAATTTAATATACCGTCAATATCAATAAAAGCAACTTTGCTTTCTTCATTTATTAATCTCATTTTCTTCTGTTGTTCATAGCGAAAATTTACAATGAAAGATTTTTCTTTGTATTTTTCTATGAACTGCTTATCGTCGTATCCAGCTATAATGATGCAATTGATAAGAAATTTGAACGCATCAATTCCTTCTTCAAGAAAATTATTCCCATCAGCAGTTTGATCAGTATGTTGTTTCCAACTTATTTCATCAAGCATTTCCATAAATTCTTTAGCACCTGATAAAATAAATTCTTTTATCCACTTAGTTTTCTCATCCTTGCTAAGTGTATTTATTTCAATGTTGAATTTTTCTTTGAATATTTTGTTTGTAAATTCAAATTGTGTAGAAAATACTTCACTTAAAAATTTATCAGTCATATTTTGTTTTTTATTCGGATAAGAATCTTCTTCTTTGTATTAACTCATTTGATTTGATCGAATGATTCCATTGTGCAAATCTACCGACTAATTCTATTCCACGAAAACTTGTTAGATTCAAGCTTTGTTTAAGTTGTAATGGAACATTTTCATATTTGTCAAGAACTTTATGCCCAATTATATAATCATCAGTTCCTTGTATCTGTTTCAATGGTTTTGTTGTTTCAAATACAATGTATGGTTCATAATCGTTAACAAACGTTTTTCTTGTGAAAATACCGCTTATTGAATAATTATATGAATTTGTGTTCATTAATCTTTCATTCCAATCAATATAATCGCATTTGTAAAAATGTTTATTGAATAATGTGTAATCGTGAAGATAGCGATCATTAAAATCATGCATCAATTTTTCAAGAATATCTCCACGAATTGTTGAAATTAAATGTTCATAATCGATCCACGTTGCATTATCAAATGCTTCTGTAAGAATACTTTTATTTTCAGTATTTATACTTACAACTTTTTCATACATTATTTGTTCGCGACTATCAAGAATATCGCGAACAGTTGCAAATAATTTACCGTAAAATATATTAGGGTCGAGATTATCAGCGGTAAAAACAGAAAGTGTACTCTCACCACTTGATAAAAATGTTGATTCGTATTCTTTTTTGCCTCTTGTTATCAATGAGTATTTTTGTTTGAATTGCTCAGATAAAGCAACTTTATTACCAAGCTCATCTTCATACCCTATTTGTACCTCATGCACCTGAAGTTCGTTATAAAATTTTTTGAATTTATTTACTGATTCAATAAATCCCTTAGCATCATCGTCAACTTTTATTACACGAACTCCGGGTAAGAATCGCAAATTCAATTGCCCCATTGGATTTTTATCAATGATTTTATGATCAGAGTAATATGCAGTTATTAAACCTGCTACACCGCCACCTATAATATATTTCATAAAAGTTGAAGTTTTGTTTTTTCAGTTGAATATATTGAGTTAGTTTTTCTATGCGTGTCTTCAGCGCATCTTCCACTTACAAAAATTATTTTTCCAGTACAATCTTCACTGTCAAACAATTCTTTATATTGCCTGTAACAATCATCCCACAAAACTACATGGAAAAAATTATTATTTTGATCTATTTTAAGTACGATTATTTTTTTGTTTGTTTTTGTTGTCCTAACTATAATTTCAGAAATTATACCAGCAGTGAGAACATGATTGTTTTTATTTGATGCAGAATAATTAATTATTCTTTCATAATCAAAAAACGATATTGCAGATATTTTAAATATTGTATCTGAAATAAATTTTTGATATTGTATGTCATCATATTCACAAAGTTGTTTTGTTAATTGCTGCCAAACATAATTTTTTTGATATTTTTCATCATTATATTTGCTTAAATCATTTTTCGACAACTTTTCAAACTGCTTGATGATCTTAAGTCTGTCTTTAGGCTGCTCAATTTTTTCAAGTAAATCAAAACATCCACACAATATCAAATTTTCTATTACTGCTTTATTAACAAGCTTTTTTGCGCCACAACGTGTGTAAAATTCTTCAAATGAATAAAATTTTCCATTAGTGTCTCTTTCATTAAGAAATTTTTCAACTGATTTTTCACCTGCTTGTTTTATCGATGATATTGACCAAAATATATTATTGTTGTTATCATACGTAAAACCAGTTGATGAATAATTTACATCTGGCGATAAGACTTTTACTATTTGAAGTTTATTGATTTCATTTATTCTTCTTGGAATATCTTCAGAATTAGATACTCTATTTAAAGCAGTGACCCAAAATTCTAGTGGGTAATACACCTTAAACCATTGAGCGATATACCCAGTAATAGCATAAGCAGCAGCATGACTTCTATTGAATCCATAAGAAGCAAAACCAACAAGCTTATCCCATACTTCCTGTGCAACTTCTTTCTTGACGCCGAAATTCTTTTCATATCCCTGAATAAATATAGCTTCATGTTTTTTGTATTTATCATCAGATTGATTGTCACCTTTCAATTTTGTCAAAAATTTTCTAAAATCATCAGCTTCTCTCAATGAACAGTTAGTCATTTTCTGATACGTAAGCATTGATTGCTCTTGGTATATAAATAAATATCCAGTGTATCCTACTATTTCTTCTAAGTTAGGTAAAAAATCTGGTTGTTCTTCACCATACTTCATTTTGACAAATTTTATATGAGCGCCTGTATCAATTGGACCGGGTCTATATAAAGCATTAGCAGCAATCAATTCTTCAATATTATCTGGTTTTAAATATTGAGTGTATTGTTTTTGTGATTCGCTTGTAAATTGAAATACATCTTCATTTAAACCTTCATGAAAAAATTCAAACACTGTTTTATCGTCAAGAGGTATGTTTTCTATAACAATATCTACATCATGATTCTTTTTGATAAGTTTTTTCATATCAGCAAACTTATCTAATTGCGCAAGTCCTAATAAATCTTCTTTCAGATATCCAATTTCTTCCATTCTTACACCATCCCATTGTGTTACAAGATGATTATTTTCGTCAAGCACTTCTGTAGGCGCCCAATCAAAAAAGTTCTTTTTTTCTTCTGTTTTTGGAACTATAATTGTTGCTGATGCGTGAACACCTCTTGACCTTGGTTGAAAAACTATACATTCAAAAAATTCAACAACGTCTGGGTGCTTTTGCAACGTTGATAATATTATTTTTTCTTTTATAGCAACTTTAAAAAGTTCTGTTATATTACCATCCTCAAATTCTTTAGTTATTAACGATGTCATGAATTTCAAAGGACCATGTTCAACGCCAAAATATTTAAGTATATCAGTCAATGAGGATTTTAATTTGAAATTTTGATAAGTACCTACTTCTGCTACTCTATCATTGCCATACTTATCGCGTAGATATTGTTTTACTCTTTCTCTATGATCACCTTGAATATCTGTATCAATATCAGGTAGTGCGGATATCAATCTAGATTCATTTAAAAATCTTTCAAAAAGTAATTTGAATTTTATTGGATCGAGAATTTTTGTAATATTCAACAAATATGTTGTAAGTGCTCCAGCTGCAGAACCTCTACCTATGCCATATTCAATGCCTTGTGAGTTCATCCATCTGCAAACATCGTGTAATATTAAAAAATAATCAACAACGCCGCCTCTTGTTAAAACATCATACTCCTTTTGAATACGTTCAATATATTCATCTATATTATCAACGTTAGAAAGTTTATTTTCTACACCTTTTTCAATTAAATGCCAAAATAATTCATCATTGTCTTTAAATTTTTCTTTCTCATCATCATTCATTTCATATTTTGGCAAATATTTTTGACCAGTCTCAATTTGAAATTTACATTTGTTTGCTATTTGTATAGTGCATTCAAACGCATAATCAAAAAACAACTTACCTACTTCTGCATCAGAAAACAATTTTATGATTTCAGATTGAATAATATCTATTGACTTTAGATATTGATTGTCAGAATCTGGTTGATTAAGTTTTATTACTGAATTTAAAAACTTGTTGATACTACTTTGCTGTTGTTCAAGATAAAAAGTTTCGCATATTATGCATGGCTTTATTATTTCTTGATATTCATTAAAGTACTTTTTTATATTCAATAGATGATTCTTATCTCTTTCATTACTTTTCCATTCAACAGTATCTATTTTGAAATATAAATCATCTCCAAAAGTTTTTATGTATTTTTTCAAATTTGAAAAATCGTATTTATTTGCCAGCACACATACAAGCCCATTTGAATGTTTAAACAAAGTTTCAATGTTTATCGATTCATTTTTAAAAACAGAAAACATTGATTGGAGATTTAAAATGTTTTTCCAACCAATTTCGTTTTTAGCATATAATATTATATCATAAGTTTCAACGTGAATAAGTATCCCTAACACGCTATTAACTCCATTCTTTTTACATATTTGTTGAAAATCTATAACACCATTAGCAGTACACGTTTGCGATATACCAATTGTTTTATACCCTAAAAATTTTGCTTTTTTTGAAATTTGATCAGGCATACCTATTGCAGCACATATTTCATAACCAGTGTGAATGCCTAAATATGGAAAATCAGTTTCAATATACATTGTCGATTTTCCTAAATATTGAAAACGATTTAATACAAGTTCTTCACCTATTTCAGAATAGTATAAAACGTTACCAAGTAAAAAACAGTAAAATTTGAGATTTAATTCTTCATCAGCAACAAAGTCAAACTCTTCTTCTGATAATATGAGTGAGAAATTTTCATCAATGACTTTATTGTTTTTTGATTCAATGAAGATAAACTTTCCAATATCTTCTATTTCAAAAATATTTTTGTGTATAAATCTACATTGAACAAATAAACTCTGTAAAACATCAATGAGCAAACGATTTTGTTTCATACGATTTTAAAAATAAAAACAAACTACGTAATAAAGTATCTTTATTACATAATTCTTGTGCATTCATTTACTGAAAGAACAACATATTCATCTGTATCTATTCTTTTTGCTCTCAATGTAGGTTGATATGGTTCGTAAAAACAAATTTTACATACAACAGATTCGCCTTCTATTTCACAACGAATATCATTGTCTTTAGCAAAATAATTTTGCATATCAAAAAATTCTTGCTGCGCTCTTTGTGCATCATCTTTGTAGATAAAATTTGGAAAACCTTTTTCGCGATAAACCTTTCTTATAAAATCCTCTTTCATTTGAGGATCGTCAAATATTGTTGGAAGCTGATTTTTATGAGATATGTTTTCAATTTTCACCTTTTTACCTTGTTTCACAAATTCCCAGTAGCGCAAATCTTTTTCACGTGTATAAATTCTTGTTCTTAAATCTGCACATATCCATTCAAGTTGAAGAATATTAAAATATTCAAAAATAGTCAATCCTTTTTTGAAGCCATTTTGCTGATCGTTGATATTCATACAAATACTTTTTTTACTTTGGTTTCGAAGAAAACTGAATACGACTTCAAATTTAATAAAACTTTATTTAATTCTTCTTCATCCATATCACCTGGATCGTTTTCTTCAACATAACCAACGAGAACTGAATCAAAAAACATAGCAGTATTTGTAATATTGTTTTGTATTTTATTTAATACATCAGCTTCATATAAAATAATAAGCTTTTTTATCCCCTTTTTTTGAAGTAAAAAAATTTGTTCATTTGATATTTGCGAACCATTTGTAGCACAACACTTCACTTTTACTTGTTCATCAAGTGATAGTAATAAATCAACGCGATCTTTATCAAATAAACCTTCAACTATTATCACAGTATCTGTTTCTTCTTCACATTCATCAATTCCAAGTAAAATTTTTGAAAAATCAGTGTCAGAATTTCTATATCGTAACACGTCTTTTAAATTGTGTCTCCGCCTTGTCTCGTTCAAAATTTCAAGATCTTTTTTATTCATAATGTGTCTACCTATATAGGCAACATTTTGATTATCTTGTTTTATTATAAAAATAATATATTCGTTCTTGAGTTTAGGGTCTATTTTAGTCATTCCTATTTCATATTTATGATATGAATAGAAACATCTACTGTCAAGATAATCGCTTTTTATGATTTTTTTGAAAGCAATAGGATATGTGAATTTATGAAAACTAAAATCGATGTTGTCGATTATATCTTCTATAAATGCAAGTTTTTTATCAGGGTTATATTCACCTACATCTTTTTGATCTTTTAAGTATTCATATCTTTTTTGATCAAAAATTAATGTGTATATATTCCCTTTATACCCGCATTTGTTTTTTCTGTAACACTGGAAAGGATGATTCTCTACTGTGTATGATATGTAAAATTCCCTTTTTCCACATAAAGGACAAGTGCCTTGAAGATTCCCCTTCTTGGCCATCTTCAGATTGGATATAAATTTTTCTAGCTGTTCTATTGATAACAACATCTAAGTAAGGAATTAATATTATGAAATTTTTCTTTTGTTGTATCAATCTATTTTCAAGATAAGAAATTTTTAAACTCAATAAATTTTCTTTCACATTATCGTAAATAATTGTTTTATTGTCACAATAAACAAATATTTGTATAAATGAATTACTTATAGAAAATTTATCTCTTATAAATTCTCTTGAATCTTTTCTGATTGATATTATTTGCGGAACTATGCATTTTTTGTTTTTTCGCATTTTAGTAAGATAATTTTGCCTGTTCGATCTGTGTTCTCATGTGATCATAAAATCTACAATTATCCATGCTTGCCCAAACTTTGTATGTTTTTTTAGCTTTATGTCTTCTGTATTTATCTGCATAAATTCTAAAAACTCCTTGTTCATATTCTTCATCAGTTTGATTTAATGTAAAGAAATATGAAAAAGGTTTAACGCACCCTTTATATTCGCTAATATGCGTTCTTGTTAAAACAAAATCTGGATCGTTATATATTTCAGGACGAATATCGTTTGCCTGTGTTGCTGTAACAGTATGACACCTAAATTCAATTGCTATATTAGTTATTTTTTGCGCAATATCGTTTCTTCTTTTTCTTTCTGATGAATCACCTGTACCATACTGTCCTTTTACTGTAAACAATTCAAGATAATCAAAAATAACAAGATCAATATGACCCCATTGTTTTTGTACATCAAGTAAAAATTCTCTGCAATTGTCTATTGACATTGAATCAAATTCTTGAGCTGATTTTATTATTATTTCACCACCTCGAATTAAAATATTTTTTCTTGCAGTTTCTATTTTCTTCATCAACTCATCAGAAATATTTCCTTCACACATTTCATCAATAGGTACCGACGTCCAACATGAATCATATAAATCAAGTGTTTCTTCTTCTAATCCTTCAGCTTGAAAGTGAACAACCTTGTTACCAAGTCTTGCTCCTGATGCACCTATCCATTTAAGCAACGTTGATTTACCTTTACCAGATTGTCCAAGTATCAATGTAGATGTTCCTTTTCTACCACCACCTTTAGTATCATTATCTATTTGTGGAATTGAAAATGGAACTTTTTCATTAAATACTTCATTATCAGATCTGTTTATCCGTTGCTGATTTCTTTTACTAAATGACTCAAATAATTTTGTATGAGTTTTGTCTACTATTGAAAAATCATGTATTTTTTTCGATTCATCACTAAGAAACTGTATTGCTTTCTTATTGTCACCTTTATTAAACATATCTGCTGCATCATTATGCACATTAACAAATGCAGCATTTTTAATAAACTCTTCAAATCTATGAGTTATCTGATCTTGTTTGTCAAATACTCTGATATCTTTTATTTTTCTTAAAAAAGCAATTACTTCTTTATCTTTGTTAAACTGTTGTGCTATAGTTCCTATTGTAGGTGATTTTCCAAAAACTTCATAATTATCACATATAGTTTTCCAAACAGTTTTTTGAGTATCGTTTTGTAAGTATGAAAATTTTAAATGTTGCTTAAATAATTCAAACATGTTGTTTGATGATAAAGATATACCAAACAATTCAACAACAAAATCCTCGTTTAGACTTTTAAATTCTGGTACTGACATTACTAACCTTTTATTCTTGCCTTAAATAACTCAGGAAAATTATCCTTTAATATTGTTTTGCAATCGTTTTTATATTGACATTCATCACAAATTTGCGAATCTGGTTTATATAGTGATGTAAATTCAATACAACTTGATAACAGTTGATCTTCTGCTTTGAATTTTGCTTTCAATTTTTCTTCATAATCAAATCCATTCGCTACTTTTATAACTTTTCTTTCTGATACTTCACTAAATTTTAATTTGTTTTGTTTTAGAAAATCTGAATCAACAAATTTGAAATCAAATTTTACATCGCGATTGTAAAAACTAAAAAAATCAGATTCGCTGAAAATCATGTTTATTTGAATCCTTCCATCTTCGTGATGCCCTTTAATATCCTGACTACATCGTATTTCAAACATGTGAACACAATAATTCCACAAAAATCTACGATCTGGGTTTGTATAATGTGATTTTAATAGCTTAAGAAAGCTTGTAGCTATATTTAATTGCCAATCAGAATAATTCAATCTGTATTTAGGATTTCCATATATTTTCGAATAAAAATAAGAATAAAAATCTGCTATGTCGTCTAAATTAATACCCATCATCTCCTAAAACAGTTTGCTGATACAAAAATTCAAATATTTCATTCATACAATCTACATTCTTTTTATCATTAAAAAATTCTTTAATAATAAAATCAAATTGCATTGTATCAATATTAAAATAACAGTGTTTAAAAAAAGAATTGAAATAATTGTCACATAACAGATGCACTAACTCGTCTTCTTGCAAAGAAAAAAATTAGTTGCATTACTATGAATTGTTTGAAAATAAAAATATGTACCATTGCAACAATCGCATAATTTTATTTTCAAACGAGTAACTGAAGAATCGACAATATTTTTGTTTATGTTAAACATGGTACAATTTTAACAACAAAAATATAAAGAAAAAACTTTTTATAATCAATAATCGATCTTTATAGAAAACGTATCGATTTTTTTATTGTAGAAATTTGACGCATCAGCTGTTGCATCAAATAAAATTTGACATGTATCTAATTTGAAGTTTTTATCACTATCAAAATAATTTGTATTCTCATCATCAATAAGACGTTTTATCCATATTCCTATTGATGCTCCCGCAGCAATAGAAGATATTGTTGCTGCATTAGCTAATGTTTCACAATTTGCAAATACAGCTGTAAGTGGTGCTTCTTCTTCTGCCATTATGTTTTCAAACACAGGATTATTGCATGCATCCAACGCAGGCTCAACCAACGCAGCTTCAAATTTACAAATGCAATCTGTTGTTTTTTCAACATAGAATTTAACATCAGTCTTTGTTGCATTTGTTGTATTTTTTAATACAATTAATCTATATACTTCTTTTTTATTTTTTACATCACTAAGTGTAACATCATTAAAAAATGAGTTTTTGATATTGCTTTTTATAGCAGAAGAAGATATATACATTCCAAGCGATAACCAACTATATGGTTGAATTGCGTTAGCTGATCTTGCGCCTGAATAAAATAATTGCATAAAAAACGTTTTATGGTAATCGCATTAATTTCCAAATAGGTTTAAACGGTGGTTTATTATCAAATGGATTTTCTGCTGCTTGCGCATCAATTTCTATTTCAGTACCAAATGACGTTTGATCTGAACCACCATCACGAGGAACAGTCGTTCCATTTATTTTTATATTTGCAAGTACTGAATCTGTTCCACCGCCTATATCATCAGATGATACTGCAACTTTTATTTTTCCTTGTTGATTAGGTTGCAATGTGATTTCTGAAGCACCACCAATTTGTCCAATATTGTATTCTGCTTCATCTGGATCGGCGCCTACATCAAATATTTGTCTTCTATCAACAGTGCCATTTTGACCATTACATTTAGCAAATTTTTTCCACTTCCACTTACCAAGACCTGTTCCATCAAAATAATCATCTTCTAATTGCTCAATTGATATTACTTCGTATGGTTTAAACGTATGTCTTTTTAACACATCATCAAAATATTGTGATGTAAGAGGGTCAAATAAGACAGATTCTCCAGCAGGAAGAGTAGAAACATAATTTCCTGCTGAGTTTAAATATATGTTGCTTGGACCGCTATAAGCTGCTGCTTTAACGATTTTTCCATTTATGAATGCAGTTCCTGCAGATATAGTAATATTACCACCACCATCTACTACATCAAAACCATTTAATAAAATAGGTTCTTTAAATCCAAGTAACATTGCTAACAAAGCTGCTGAAAATCCACCAACAGATGATGTTAATAATGTTATTTGAGAACCTGCATAAGTTGTTTTTGTTGGTGCAGGTGATGAGTTTAAGTTCCCATTTGTATCAAATTGATTCTCGTTGTAATAACCATTTGTTGAATCATCAGCAAAATTTACAAATTGCGTATAATCAGCAACGTTTTTAAATCTATACTGAACTGTATATATTGTTGATGTATCAGAATTTACAGGTACAGCACATACGCCGTATTTTTCATTGATATTAAATGTATAATTATATTCATTTGGTTTTCCAACTTCACTGAACACTATTTCAATTTCTTCTGCATCAGGAACGATTATTATGGGTTGCGAATATAATGTTGTGCCACCGTCAGCTGAAAAATCATCAACAATTAATTTATCAAGTCTGCATTTTAATCCACCACCAGAAGGAGTTACTGATAAAATTGTAGCATAAGTTCCTTTTGGCGAATATAAACGCCATCCAGTAAATTGATCAGCTACTATTGCGCTTATATCTTTTATCAAACCGCCTTCAGCGTTTGAAAGAAATACTTCATTCAATGTTGTATCAATACCCCATGTTGAGCTTCTTACTCCCCATCCAACTCTTACATCATTCATGTTTTTGTTTGAAAAATCATTTTGCCATCTGATTTGTTCAAATCCAACTATTGAATTTGCAAGTAATTGAATTTGTTTATATACATCATTATCGAGTAGATTTTCTGTTCTTTTATCCTGTATTTCTATTACGTACGTCGAACCACCTTCAATTCTTCCCTGAATGCGAGCAAGATAAAATTCCTTACCTGTAATTTTTGAAGGTGCTGTGTTAGTAATAGATTCCTGTACAAGTTCTATAGTACATGAATCATATTTGAATGGAAATTTATTTGCATCAGGAACAACTGCTCCTGGCGTAAATGTTCCAACAACTTGTAATTGCAAATCTGTTTCAGCTTGAAATCCACTTCCTTGAAGCGAAGCTGATGTATCTGATATTACTTCAATAATATCGTACTCACCAGTGTTTAACGTTGCATTTGCAAATTTTATTCTTTGTTGAAAATTAGGATAACCGCGTAATATTTTTGTAAGTTCACTTAATGAACCTGTTAAATTACCTTGCGTATCAACAGAAAATGTTCCTTTCTCAATGCTTGTTGATAAATAACTGCATTTCACCCAATACCATGTATCTTGTAAAGGTATTGTGATTTTTTTAATTTCGTTCAATGAAATCAGTTCACCTTCTTTGTCTATCGCTTTCAATTGTTGGATACGAACTTTAAAATTCACCAGATCTTCAACTTCAACTTTACCATTTTGAAAAGACGGGTCAACATATTTATTCTGTATCACGCCAGGTGATAACATTTTTTGAATAAAATGTTGTCTCCATCCATTTTTATCAAGAAAAAGTTTGAACCTTTCAAGTTCAACTTTACCAATAAAAAGATCAGGTGAAAATTTTACTTCGCTCATTGTTTTACTTTTATTTGGTATTGTTTACCTATTATAGTGTCAGCTGGATCAAATTCAAATGTATCTGTTACTATCTCATCGCCATTCACAAACATTACAACATCATCTGTTATATTTTTTAACTCAACATCTCCATGAGTCATAGAAAGAGATATATCTGTTTTTTCAAGTATTACGTGAAATTTACATTCACCTTGTAATATAGAAAAAGTATTTTCTTGCCCAGTGTTCAAGTTAGCTGCAAAATCATTTAATAAGACACCTGTATTTCTATCAAATACTTTAAATCTGCTTATTTTACAATTTTGTAAACTTGTTGTAAAATTACTCAATTTTATAGCAATATTTACAGCATCAGAATCAATACAGGTTGGATGATTTTTTTCAGGTTGAACGTAATCAGAATCACCTATAATGTTATCCTTAAAAAACTGAGTAGCAGGATATTGCTTAGTTTCAGAATAAGCAAGAATAAGTTTACTATATACTCTATGTGACATTAGCTTAATTCCTGAATTAAAATATAAATGTTCGGTGTTACAGAATTAAATTCTAAATCTACAACAGAAGTTTGAAAATCTTGTTGCAAAAATACAGTACCACTAGTTCCATAAAATGAAATTCGTATTTTTTTCAAAGAAGAACTAGATGCTGAAATCAAAACCTTAAATGAACTACCTAAATCACTTATTTTTGATTGATATTCATTATTGTTAGTACCAGCATGTTGTTTTACTTGTACAAAACTTGTACCATTAAAAACTTTATATCTTACGTCATAAGTAAGAGTAGAACCTATTGTTTTTACAGTTTCATATTGATTTATACATGATAAATCACAAAAACATGAAGCTGTTTGTTCGTGCCCTATCCATTCTAACTTTCTAAATGAAACAAGTATTTCGTTAGAAATTGGAGTTTTTAACAGATCAAATTGAACGTTACCAGATGGGAACAGTATATATTTAGTTTCTCCCTGGCATGTTACCTCATAAGCATCTATGTGTGAATTTACGTCTATAGGACCTAATACTGTTTCTAGTGATGCAAATACTTTTAATGAATACGATTTGTTTTCAATATTTTTTTGAACTGTTGATTCTGCAGTATTATCGTTTTGCAATGAGATTACATTACCATTTTCAGTTATTTCAGCTTTTGCAAATCCGGCCCAATTTTCTTTTTTTACTTTTAATAAAGGTGAAATACCATCAACGCCTATTATTGTACCTGTGCCAAAAGGTGTTGTTATTGTTGCTCCTGCTGTTGCTGATACTAATTTGAATTTGAATGTTAAATCGCCAGTTACTACACCATCATCTAGTGTAATTACTTCCTTTTGTTTTTGTATTTCGCCTACAGCAAACGATATTACAGTTGGAGCAATAGCCGTGTAATTCGTACCAGCAATAGCTGTTATGTTTTCAGTTTGAACTGTAACATCAACTGCTACGCCTGTGTCACCTGTTCTTGTTATTGTAAATACACCTTTATTTCCTTCAATTATTTTGATATCATCAACTTCAACAGCCAAATTGAACGACGTTCTTTTTCTTATATACACATTTACATCTGCAGTACATATAAAATTTGCTATCAAATAAAATAAATTATTAGGTAGCACAGTCCAATTTGAATTATCGAATGAATACTCAAGATCAGCAATATATGTTTGCTTTAAAAGCAAATTATATTGCGCATTTTCTATTAATGATATTATAGCATCTGGTTGACTTGTTCCATTGTCAACATTCATAGGATAATCTATAAGCGGTTTTAACACTCCATTCTCATACATTTTCAATGTCAATAGATAATCTGCCACATTTGGTATTCCAGTCCAATCAAAATATAATTTCAAATTAAAATTAGTAGGGCCACCACCACCGCCTGTTTGCGCAAGATCATTTATGTATGTGATTTTCGATACTATATTATAAGGCAATAAATAGTGTTTCAATATTTCTTCTATTGTATCTTTATCTCTATCACTATTATTTTTAAGCCATATAGATACAAAGTTTTTAACACCAAGAAGTATTCTTTCATAATTCGTGAAAGCCGGTGTTATTCTAAAATCAGAAATTCTTACATCTGTAGAACCCGTTGTTGTTATTTTTAATACAGGTACAATGTAATTATTTGATTCTTTAAATCTGAAGTTTGATACACCATTGATAGGATCGACAGATAAATATTGCGTTTCTAAGAATCCATAAATAAACATTCTTACAAGTTTATACTGCCCTTGTAATTGAATTGTTTTACTTACTAAACCATATTGTTGATTTGCAGAACCTGCAGCATTTAAAATATCGTCAACTGATTTGTCTGTTTTATATGCTTTTACGCCATAATCAATTTCTACATCATCATCGCATTTAATTAAAAACGACATTTCATAACTCATATATGGACTTATAACGATAAGCTTATCATTGCCCATATAATCAAATCCGTTATGATCACCATTTTGTATTGTTAATTGCAATACTTTTTTATCACCTTCAGTTATCAATGCAGAGTTAGTATTGTCAATAATTGGGTATAATGTCAAATCATTAAACTGTGTTTTTTCATAAGCTTTATTTGCATTAATATGAAAAAACAAGCCTCTATAAAGAGGTGAACTGTTGTCAATGTTCCATGCAAAATATTGTGGTTTATATAACGCAAATATAAATTCATCTACTTCATCAAAACAAATTAAACGCAAAAATTCACCTTTTGGTTTAAGCACATATTCATTTGCTACATTTTTATTTGTAACAACATCATACGTTCCTCTTTTAGCAAACTCATTGTATAAATTTATTCTTAATTGATTTAGTTCGCTATTAGTTTCATCACCACATACATACAATCCCCATTGTTGAATATATTCTGAAAGTAAATTTGCGCACTTAGAATTATTGTCTTTAATGTTTGTTAATTTTCTTGCAAGATAAACATAGTATGAAAAGAATTTAGCAATACTAAGATAAAAATCTATGAAATCTTTATCTTCAAAATTATCGCTAAATGCTCTACTTATGTATGTTGGAAGTAAATTTTGTCTATAAATTTTTTCAGTTACATTCAAATACCAATTCAACAAACTCACATCTGTATTTTCAAAAAAGCATTTGAAATCAGACATATCATAATAATAATCGCCAGTATCATTTTTGTTATCTTGAAGCGTTGATTGTATTTCTGTATTTAACCAGCTTGCAGCACTTTCATTATCACTACCTTGTCTTGTATAGCGATATTGTAAATACAGAGGTTTGTTAGGTTGAACATGAACATTGACGATGTTATCATTAGTTAATAACTGCCAATTACTCCATAAAATATTATCGAATGAATATGAAAATTCACGTTTAAACGTAAGAGTACCAGATTCACCAGTTAATGAATCAGAATACGACAGCAACGCTAATAATCCAATTGCTGGTTGATCAGTTTTGATGAGTAATACATCACCTGATTCTGTAGTTACATTTTGTACAACTGCCATTGTTTACGTTTCATCATAAATCAATTCGCCTGTTGATTGATCTATGTAATATTTTTGTGATTCATCATTCTGTATCGGTTCTACATCAAATGATGATATTGTTAATTCACCTGATAATTGATCAATATCAAAAACATCTGCTTTTTCTGTACGATAAAGCACTAATAAATTTCCATCTGCAGTTACACCAGAATCATAATGCAAATTACTTAGTAAAATGCTTGGTTTTGTAGCTGTAAAATAAGATAATATAGACGCAAGAAAATTTTGTACGTCGTATGTTATCTCAGTGATTGTTTTTAAATAGTTCATATTACGCTACTCAACACTGTTGATTGAAAATTTATTTGTGGGTCGTTTGGATAATATATTGGTGACAATACAGAAAAACTTTGTATTAATTGTCCTGTCGCATTCCTCATTATAAATCCTCTTAATCTCGGTAATTGATATTTGTTAACCTGTATATCAACGCGAGGATAAAAAAACTGATCATACACATATTTCATACCTGTTGCAGATTTAACTATCTGCAACATATCATCCCATTCAAGTTTTTCTTTTGTAGGAACAAAAAAACGATGATCATATAATTTTGAAAGTTTTATCTGTATTTCCATTCTTATTTTGTCAGGATCTGCGTTATCATTTAATTGACAGCGAAAATCCAAATCGTAAGGATAATAAGTCATATTTACGAGTTCGCATCCATAGTTTTCTGATCCCCAAACAGGATTGTCTGATATACATACAAATTGCCCAGCGCGAACAAGTAAATCATTAAGTTCTGGTTGCGTTAATGCAGCACCATTTTGCGTAGCAATGCTTAAAATATTCTTTCCATTGTCTGATATACCATTGAAAAATATTTTAAGAACATTCGGGTTTACCTTTATGAACGCCTGTTCAAGTGCTGATAATGTATTTCTTGCAAGAATATTTGGACCTTCTTTTATTCTTAATCTGAATGTTTTATCATCTTCTAAATCTCTACCGCCTATAGCCATTGTTTCATTAATTGCAGCAATATGTCCTACAGGTGCAGAAGAAATGTTTATCAACGATAAAGGTTTTACGTTAGATCGTACACCGGCAGTTAATGATCTTGCTTTTACATATTCAAAACCTGATGCGCCAATTGAAAAATCATCTTCAAACTCAAAAACAATACCGTCTTGTCCAGATATTTTATTGATTGATTTCAGATACTGTGTACCAGCTGCAGCAACTACTCTTATCCAAACAGATGAACCTATTGCCCCATATCTTGCTGATACGCCATGATTTTGCGCAACTTCATCAAGAAATTCACCATAAGCAGTATCAGGAAAAACTTTTGAAAAAGCAAGTGCAATATCTTTTTCTGCCTTACCTGATATTTTTGAAATGCCAGATGCGTGTCCACTCAGCAACGACTCATCAGATACCTTTGACACTTTATCTGTTGTGTTCAATAGCGTCTCAATATACAGAAGTTTTCTGAATTGAGCAGTTGAAGGTGTTATGGGCGATTTGAACATATTGCAAATTTATTTAAAATTCCAATTGTTTGTTAAGTATCTCATTTGTTCTTGTAGCAACTTGAAAATCCATTGTAATATTGTCTTGTTGCTGTTTAAAAGAGTTAATAGACAAATCTGTGAATGAATCGTCATTATTAAAATTGCCTATCAATTGCCTTATAATTACTGGGTAATTTAAAAATGACGTGCTCACACCAACTGCAAATGATTTTGCTAATCCATGTTCTGGAAAATCAGGATTGTCACCTTTTATTAATCCAGCAAGAATATTAACAGCTTGCATAGCACATTCAAGTCCTGTTACAGTTTTTATATCATTATCTACAAACGAAAATTGTCTGTCAATATCCTTCCCTTTTACTGTTTCATCATCAATTACATCAACTACAGAATCAATGTCAAACCTTTGCAAACCCGCAATATGAAGTGGCAGTTTTAGTGTAGTTCCACCTTCATAAGTATAATCTTCTTCTTCAAGATCATTATTAAGCGCAATATCAAACCAATCATTGAGAAAATTATCAGAGTTTAATATTTCTAATGCTATTTGTTCAAGTGTTTCATTTTGTCTAATTACATATTCCATTTCTGGAATTTGATTTTCACGAAGTGAATTTTTAAAATATCTACCCCACTTTCTAGCATTCAACATAGTATTAATAGCATTGTCTATTATTTCTATGTTTTCTATCATCTCAAAAAATCTCAAATCATTCGCCAGTTGTTTTCTATACGTTACATACTGGTTATTAATATCATCTATAGATTTTTTAAGCTGAATTAAAACTGATTTGACAGAAGGAAGTAGTAATATGTTTAAATCTTCAGAGTTTCTAGAAAATCTAGCAAGAAGTGCATTAGACACTGTAAAGAATGGCACTACGTTGTATCCGGTTATTTGTTCAAATTTTTCAGCTATATTGTCTGAAAATTTATTCATCATCCAATATTTAATGTTTGAATCAAATTAGGTCCAATTTTATCACCATCAGCAAAACCTGTAAATTGATTTGACGCTTTACCTATTTTAAACAAATCTTGATTTCTGAATAAATCTTCAGTATTTACAAATTTGTTTACAAACTTAAAAACGTTTTGCACTCTTTGTTGTGCAAATTGATTTAATGCAAGCTGTTTTCTGTAATCAGTTACAAATAATTCAGCTGGTGCTATTGCAACCATTTGAAGTGAATATGCCCAAATCATATTGATATCCTGATTCATATCAGGAGAAAATTCAGTTACTCTTACAACATACGATTCACCAAGTGCAAGATTATAAAATATCAATGTTCTTGGTTTACTATTATCAATATATTTTGATTCTTCAATTATATTAGCAAGTATCCTGAAACTACCATATCCAGTTTTGATATTTGTGTCAAATGTTTGTGTTGTTATTTTTCCCTTTGCAAACTGCTTTGTTTTCTTAAATGTTTTTACTTGATTGTCAACATATTTAGATACTGCTGTAATAGTATTTTTACCAATTAAAAACTTCAATCTTCTTCCAAAATTTCCGTTAATTGCTATTGTTTTTGGCGTAAAAGTTGGATTTGAAACAACAGCTAATCCAGCCATTGTTTTTTGAATATTTTCAACAGGTCTATCTGTTTGTTTAAAAGAAGAAGGGTTTACAGGAAAAACAAAATACTTTATTGTTTTTCCATCACCGTCAAGAAGTTCAAATGCAAAAAGGTATAATTCAAATTCTTCTGGATAGTTTGCATTCAGATTAACTTTACCTACAGTGCGTAGTTGATCATCAAGTCTATTTTTTACTGAATTTAAACTCATGTTACTGACAGTTGAATAACTATTGGCGCAGGATTTGTACATGAAACAGGACCTGCAGCATTTGCACCTGTTACAATGATTGTTCCTGGTTTAATAGTTATTTGAATTTTTCTTATTGATTTGAATATTGTTTTTTCAAGTTTTGTAGCAAATTGTTTAATTGCTTTTTGCTTATTTTTTTGCTCAATATTATTCAATTCTGTTACAAATTGAATAATGTCATTCGATATATCACCTTGCGTTAGCATCTTCATCATTTTTTTTCATGAAAAAATTCTTAGACAATATCTTTTCAGTTTCTTGTTTCAATAACACTACATCTGCTTTATTCAATATAGGTTGAGTGCCAATAGAAGTAGCAACAGTAATTTCTGAAACTTTATCAATGAACTTATCAAGAAATGTTTTAAGAACTTTTCCCTGAACAAAAGGTTCCTCTTGTTTAGTTAATACAAATTTATTACTTTCAATAAGAACTTGTTCGTCAGATTGTACAATTCTTGTAAATTTATTCTTATTGCCTACAAGAAGTTGCTTTAATACTTCAACCTTTTCAAATGATGTATTAAATTCTTCTTCAATTTTGTCAGCAACTATTTGTATAGAACCTTTCGCATTATTTATTAAAAAATTAGGACTATCACCTATCACATTTATGCTTATAGTTTCTTGAACTGGATTTAATCTGATTTCACAAACTGAGTTGATAAATCTTCTTCTTATAACATATTCGTTTTCTTGATTATCTGCAGTTTGATTTTGACCTGGTAATACAGCAACAACAAGTTGTTTATTGTTTATCTCATCAAGAACATACACAACTTGCGATCCAAATAATTCACCTTCTTCAGGAAATGAAATTTCTTGTAAACATGTTATTGATATTGGAACTTTATTCATTATACCACCAGCTTCACTTGTTATACTCACAGTTCCTGTCAAAAAACATTCGTAAATATACTGTCCTCTTTCTATTCCTTCAGGAACAGTTATGTACGATGTACCTGACGCCCATTTTGCTTGAGTATTTAAAATCATTTTATAAATTGCTTTCTTGATATAAAAAATTTAAACACCTCTTCGTTTACAACAAAATTTTGCCAAAAATCATTTCTATTTACTTCAGATACTTCTTCATATCCTGCTACATATTCCTGTTCTTCATAAATAGGTTGCGGTGTAGCGTCCTGCGCTTCTTGTATGTAATCTAATCCTTTGCCTAAAAACATAGCAACTTCATCTTTCCTTCTAGCAATAAGTCCCGGTAATTTTGTTGGATTTCCCATTCTAGTTAAAGCAGTATTTGTCCAACGCGCTATTAAAGCTTTATCAGAAATTTCTTTGTTTAAATATTGTTTTATTTTCAACATCAACCCTGTGTATCCTCTTAACGATCCTGTTGTATAAGCAAAATCTGTTACAGCATCAAATTGTTGTTGATTTAATTTTATACCAAGCAATTTACACTGTTTGTTTGTTATGTCTGAAAAAACTTTTATGTCATCTTCTCTTAATTTATCTGCAATTGTTTGATCAATTGTTTTGCCAAGCAAATATTTTTCTGTTGGTTTTATTTGATGTCCCCATCCAATAGTATATTTTTGATTGCCGTTTTTATCAATACCATCTGGATATGCTACAGGGTGAAAATTATTGCTTATTGAATTTTTTTCCCACTTATTAATCAATGTCATTAAACCTTGCGCAGATGATTCAACACCTTGTTTATTTTCCTCATCATTTCTACCTGATCTTATATAATCCCAAATTGTTTTTTTGCCAAGGAAATTTTCAAATGAACTTTCAAAATAATTGTCGATGAATTTTTTTTGCGATTGCGCAACCATATCTTTTTTATAAAAAGCATCAATTTCTGATTGATTTACTATAACTGATCTTGTTTTTTTAACTTCTTGTTTGCTTTTTATATATGTAATATCTCTGTCAAGTTTCAGAATGTTAAAGTATGAATATTTGTCGTCAATGATATGTTTTTCAACCATTCCTCTACTAACTAAAATTGTTGTAGCGCGAGTTAATTTTTCATCATTTATAGCAGTGTTTTGCGTAACTGCATCGACGTAAAATATTTCACCAGTTGGAACATAACGAATAAAGTTTCCACGTTTTATTCTTCTATCACCAATGATTGTTATTCTGCCTTTACGCGTAAAAGGTAAATAGCATGTTGATTCTATTAAAAATTTGAGATCAAGTAAGCTTTGTTCTTCAATTGATTTTATTATTAATCCAGAATCAGATGTTATTTTTGTGCTATACGGTATATAATTGTGTTGTACCTGATATGGTTTAGCTCCAAATATTTCTGCATATTCAGGTAAAAATACTGGCGGTATATAAACCATGTTATATGCAGCACCATAAATATTCTGTCTTGGAGTCAAATGATACCATGAATAAACTTGCTCTTCATCTGAAATTGATTCTGATATTACCATTGTAGCATCAACATCAATTATCAAATTTGACTTTAATTCAAAATTAGTTTGATTTTTATCTTTTAATTCAACCTTTGTTCTTACTAATCCATTCAATAATGATTCATAAGATTTTCTGTCAAATGGGGGTTTGCGAATAATAAAGTAAAAAGAGTTACCATAAGTATCTGAATAAAATTCAACAAGTTCTGGTTGACAAACAGATTGTAAGAAATTCAATAAACTTCCTGTAGCAGAAGATAATGATGAATCGACTATTTTTCTTTGATCAATATATTGATCTGTAACAATATTGAATAATTTCCATATTCCTTTCTCAAGTTGTTTAGCTCTATAATCCCTATTACGCACACCTTCATCTTGCATATCCTTTTTATCTGGTATTGAAAATAAAAATTTACCAATACCTGAATCTTGATAAAACGAAAATAATTCATCAGGGCATATAGTGATATTTGAAAGCTGCGAAATAACAAATTGGAATATATCTACTATTGAAGGTTCACCTTGTGCAAATTGCAATGATGATATTCCACCATTAAAAAACATACGATTCGTTAATGCATTATCTTTTCCACCTGATGCAATATATTCACTCCCTTTTGATACTTCAAATGGGAAGAAATATGTACCGTCTTCTATGAATATTTTTATTAAATCTCTACCTGTTATATCTACTGACACATTACCGTCATCAGGATTTATACTTTCTGCACAATTATCAATTAATGCAATCATATCAAATACTTGATCTGGAAGTTCTGAAGAATCGACAAGCATATTTTCAAATCCTGCTTTTCTATCTTTTTCTAGTTCAAGTTTTTCAAACCTGATGAACACTAAATCATTTTGTTGAAACAAATCCTTGAATAAAAATCTACTAGTTACGTAATTATTTTTTTCATCAACGTCAATAATGTGTGTTCTAGAAACTACATTTTCAAAAAATGTAATTACTGAATCTCTGTTTACTTGAACTTCTTTATTTTCATCAACAGAGTACGTAACTGGAGCTAATTTTAACTGAAAATTTCCACCATTACCAGTATTAGAAGAAGAACACGAAATTATATAAGGCGATACATCTACAAGTTTTGTTGGCCTGTTTAATGCTCTACTCCATACCCATACAGAACATTGAGTAAGAAGTTGAACAAGTTTTCCTTCGACTGTATTATTTACATTTTGATTTGTTGAACGAATATATTCCTTGTTGTTTTCAAGTTCAACAAGTTTGTCAGCTTTAAACCATGCTTCAGGTTGACGAACTATTGCTGCACCTTGAAATGCTAAGTTTTGAATTTGAATTTTGCTTTGTGAAGCAACAAGTTCAACTGAATATGGCAAATAAATTTCCCCAAATTTTCTTTTGTTATATAACTTCAGATTATTGTTATATACATCAGAGTTTACAATTGAATCTTGTATTCTTTGAAAGTTTGTTTTATCAGCTTCATCTTTTTCATTCAAAAAATCTTCAGCAGTTTTGAAATAACTAAAAACAGGTGATCTTTGATTTTGCAAAAAAGCATCAACAGTATCTATCAACCTGTTATTGTTTACAAATCTGTATATTCTTTCATTCGGCATATCTTACTTATGATAAACAGGTAATTTTTTACCAGTAATGTCAACTGCTTCTGTCATCATTCCATTACGATAAGTGTAACTCTTATTCGTTTTAGGAGTCCATGTTGTATTTATAATCGGATCAGGATTGATTGGAGTAACTGTAAAATTACCTTGTTTATCGATTATAACTTTAACAGCACTTCTATTAAATACAGCTTCAAGAGCTTTTGACAATGAATCAATTGCTTTTTCAACACCTTCTTTTGCGCCTAAAGCAAAAGCATTATTTACTTGCGCAAGAAATTTTTCAGGTTCTGTTGTAAATGTTCCAGCTTGTTTCATTACATCGCTTTCACTCATACCACCAGTTTTCAATAACTGGTTGATATCTGCATTACCATACATTATTTTGTTTCTATTTCTATATAATTCGCGTATTGCATCGTATGATAGTGTTCCACCAAATCTTTCACGAAGTGCTGTCAATACTGTTCCTTGTGGTGCATTTGAATATTCTTGAAGTATACCTTTTAATAAATACTTGCTAAAAACACCTTTTGATTCTTCTTCATTTAATTGATCAAGAGTTGCATGAGGCATTGCGCGTCTTAATATTCTATAATCAATTACTTTAGCTATATCGCTTTGTGGATTTGCTATAGCTTCATTTAATCCAGTAATATTAGTCATTGATCTTGGATCGCGTAATCTCCATTGTCCACCAATGCTGTTGAAATTAAATAACAAACCAGCAACAAGAGAATCATCAATTTTAGTTTGTACATTACCAAGCTGTTTTGAAAACATAGAAAATTGTGAAAGAAATTCACCAAAAAATGTTCTATCACCACCTGGAAACAATCCCCTTTGTTCTCCAGCTTTCAATAAACCTGTTATTGTTGAAAATGTATTTTTATCATTTTCTAACGACATTCTTTGCGTATCAATTAACTGGTATGTAGTTTCTGTTTGAACACCTAATGCTCTTTGCAAACCTACTACTTGTGCAGCATTTATTCCACCATCAGCAAAACCTCTTCTTTTTGCAATTTCACCTTGACCAGCAAAATAATCTTGCATATTCATTCCTATAGAATTAAGCAAATCAATATTGCTTCCTTTCATCATATTAGGGTTTTCTCCAGTCAAAGCAGAACGTTTAAACAACTCGTTTTGCACCTTTACTTGTGTATCGTAAGCACGCTTCATCTGCTCAGTTATGCCTCCAGTTAATTCTCCGCCCAGCCACGAACCGAGATTCGCGCCAACTCCTGTACCGATTAATGTTCCCCCAGGTCCCATAAACGATCCTATAATCGCACCTAAAGCTGCACCAATACCACCACCTGCAAGTTTACCACCAGCTTCTGCAGCAGGAACAATCGCATCAAACGCGTTTTCTGTTCTTAAAGCTGATCTTGCGCTTGAAGCAAATGATTTGAGATTTTCCATGCCCATAATAGCATTGAAATAATCTTTAAATCCACCACCTCTTGAAACAGCAGTATTTTGTTCAGCTTTTTGTTCTACTTTTTGTTTTTCTTCTTGTTTCTTGTTTTCATCAAGAATATCCTTCATCACCTCATTGTTACTTTCAATTGTTTTGTCGGTACCTTCTTTAAGTGAATCAAGGATATCGTGAAGTATTGAAAATAATTCACGATCTTGAAGTTCCATTCCAGATTTAGCATCGCCAAATGCAGCTTGCCTTGATGAATATTCTTCTTGTAATTTTTTTCTGTAAGCAGTAGATAAATTACCAGTATCAAGTTGCTTTTTGATTTTATCAAGTTCAAGTTTATCTTGAGCAAGAATTTGTTCGCGTATTTTATTTCTTTCACGCTGTTCTTGTTCAAACCTTTGTTTGATTAAACCAATTTGCTCCCTTATTGATTGTGATTGTTGTTGCGCAGACGTTAAACTATCTTTAGCAATTTTTTTTGCCTCTTCTTTTACAAAACGCATATAATCAAGAAGATTGCCGCCTGCTTGAAAATCAACCCGTTTTTGTTGTTCTGACATTTATGATAGTTTAAAATTGGCAGCCAATTTATTAAACAATTCTTCTTCTTGCTTTGAATTTACAGGTTGATCTTTTATCCATTTACCTTTTTCATATTCTTCAAGCTTCTTCTTATTCATTACATCAAGTTCAATTGCTTGGTTATACAATTTTTCTTCAAGAAATTCGTACATAATATCTATTTGATTTGTACGCCTATGCTCTTCAGAATTAAAAGCAACTTTATGTTTTGTTCTCCACCACCTGTCAAGTGGAAAACGCAAATTCCAATTTATTACAAATTGTTCTGGTAACATAACAGTTATTCTTCATCTTTCTTTTCAATTGTTGAATTATTAATAACTGTCTGCCATTCCTTTTCCCACGGATAATATTGTTTCAAATAAATATCCAGCAACTTAGCTGTTTTCATTTGATCAAGACGAAACAATGAAGGTGTGTTGATATCCTTTTCAAGCTGTGGAATAAGAACATGGAATGTTGCTATCATATCAATAAGAAAAGAAGCTTTTATACTTCCTTCAGTTGCTTTAGCAAGTAATCCATCAGCCTGTTGTTTTGAATATTGTATTTTTCTTGTTTCAATGTCTATGAACTGACCAGTATCTGGAACTTTCACTTCATATTCATTACCTTCGATTTGAAGAGTAAGTGTTTTGCTTGGCATGTTTTGTTCTATCATACGATTGTTTTTGTTATATAAAAATAATTAAAATTTTACTAAAAACGTCCTCTTTTTGGAGAACGCTTTCAGTTTGGTCGGATATAAAAACGGGTTAGTAAATACTACACGAATAAAATTGGGTCAAGGTATTTGAATGATTGTCTGCGTGAAGCAACATTTCCTTCATTTACATCCATTGAATCAGAATCGATCAATGTTCTTTTTACTGTTGCAATGGGTTTTAATTTAGGTTTGATTTTACCATCTGCATCGATAACGTCCTTTATTTTTTTGTAAACGTCAACCTGTACGCCATCAACATCCAAAATCAATTGATCTTCAAATGAAGAATTACCATTTGCAACTTGAGAAGCTGCAGCGGTAAAGTCTCTGCGAATAGCACCAGGAACACCAGACTTACTCCAATCAATCATCATAAAATCACACGTCAATGTTCCATCCCATTCAGTTACAGCTTGTTCTGAGGGAAGTATTGTTCCAATACCGCGTACAGGTATACGGCGGAACGTTTCGTTTAATGAAACTGTTTTCATCAGTCCTACAACTTCTCCCTTAACTTTTATGAGAGCAATTGCACCTGTTAATACTTTTTCGTCGGCCATGGTATTTGATTAAAAAAAATTAACGATCATTATTTGTCAAATAAAACGCCAGTTATTACAATTTTGTTTACAGGATAATTTGGAACAACTGAATACTGTGCTTTATATGTATCACCTTGCACAGTTACAGTTATATCTCTGTAATCAACAATCAAGTTATCCTGATTTGATCTTGCCATCTTTGAACTTAAAAAACCATCAATGAAATTCACCAAGTCTTCAGGTGTAATTGTATTACGATTTGGACCGATGTTTCTTGCAAAGAAATTCAATTTTGCATTTATGGCAAGTTCCTTGTTTAACTGCGCAATGATTCTCATTACAGCAACATCATGCGATTGTGCGTCGTTATTAACAAGGTTTGAATTATTTTGCAGTGTGTTTATACCCTGACAAACAACGAAACGGTTGAACTCAGTATCCTTATATGTCATAAGGATACCTGCATCGAGTCCAAGTTCCAATTCTTGTGGTGTGAGAGAGTGCGCTTCTGCATCAATATTGATATCCTTAAATGTAACAGGTGTTTGCGGTTCAAGTCCTGCTAATCGTCCTGTAACTTGCGCTGTTTTATAAATAACAGGATATTGTTTTAACGTATTAAAACCGCGTCTTGCTTTCTTTGGTTCACCATGTACAACAATTACACTTGATGTGTCAAAATCTGAAGCAATTTTTTTACTTGAATTTGTTGCTTGCAAAAACTCAGTTTTATCTTTTCCACCGCCTACAATCAAAAATTTCTGATATTTCGCATCAGTTAAAGATGCAAGTATTTTCAGATTATTAGTACCGTAAGCATCAGTGATACCATATTTATCGCAAAGGAAGAATGTATGATCAACTTCTTGTATTGCAGCAAGTATTGTGTCAATGTGTGTTGAGGCGTAAGTTTCTGTTCCACCGGCAGCAAGAATGTAAGTAGGATTTGCAACAACATCTGCAGATGTTATAGCACCAGTTCCTACTACTGTTTTTGTGCGTAATTTGAAGAATTGCATAAATGTTGCATCAGTTTCCATCCACGTATGCAAATTTGCAATATTGTTCAATGAAGGTGATTGGCAAAGTAAAAGAGGAAGTGTATCAGCAGCAGCGATACCTTCATAATCATCAGTTCCATCATTACCGCGATATGTACCAACCCAAAACTGGAATATGAATTTTGTATTGTCATTAGGGTCAGTGATTATTTTTGTTCCATACCCTTTTGTTAATTCGCTTGATGTTAATGCTCCATTTGCACCAACTCCTTCGTCAACAGTATCAATGACTGCTGTTCCGCCATCTGTACCTGCACCAGCAAGTGTCCATGTAAATGAAGCTTTAGTTGTTGCTGCTGCGCGAATCATCATCACTTTCGATGCGCCAGGTATTGAAATATCTTTTGAAGGACGAAATAATGCTTCAGCAAGCAACCACCACAAACCACCGCGAACAGCATCGCGCATTGTTTGTATGTCATTGAAAGTGTAAAGTGCATCGAGTCCAGTTTTTTGTTGTCCAGAAACACCGCTACCATAACCAAATGTCGCGCCTGAGCCAGTGTCAATGATCAGGACGTTACCATACGAAAAATTTTGCGGAGGGTTTTTTATTCCTGATTTAATATCAGTATAAACACCGGGTCTTCCGATGAGCTTTCCTCTTACGTTAATTTTTGTGGACATTAGTAGAAGTTGTTTAGTATCTTACGATTAAAGATCAATTTTTTTGGCAATTTCATCCCATTCTTCTGCTGTGTATTCTTCAGTTGGATATAGCCTGATTAAAGCAAAACGTTGAAACTTATTTAATCCTCTCAGATCAGCATAAGAAGTTGACGTTAATTTTACTTCGTCTTCTTTTTTCTTCGCCATTTTACTTTTAATTTAAGATAAAAATAAAACAATTTTGTATATCTTAACTTTTATTTTTCCAAAATTTTATCAATCTCAATTGTGAATTTACTTATAACTGGATTTGTAGCAATGTCTATAGAGCTAAACATATATTCAAATGAGAATTGAATAACTCTTCTATATATATTTGCTGGAGGTGTATCGCCAGGTAATATCAAATCCTGTCCACTTATACGCAAATTTTCAAAACCCATAAGTGAAAGATGTGGTAGAAGTGAAATAAATCCTGCGCGCAGGATTTCATAAATCAAAACAGTTTCGTTTGAATTATCACTCATTACAACAAGATTGATAGCAGATGAAAAACGTTTTGTAAATACATCGTTTGTAGAATAAGTATCTGCACCAATTGTATTATACACTTGCTCTTCATATCCTTGCCCCATAGCCATAGTTCCAGGTGAAGGTGTATCAGCAGCTAATGCAATGTATAAACTTGGAAATCTGTCACGCTTCATATTATACATGTAATCAACTGCAATTTTTCTTGTATCCTTTTCTTCTCTTCCAAAAACAGCAACTGCTTGTTCAAAAAAATCGTAATTACCTATTTTCTTTTGCTCACCGATTATTTTTGCTAAATACGATTTTGTCATATCAGCTTGATTGTCATCGATATCACTTTTCAAAAATTTGAGAAGTATATCAGTTGCTTGTTTTAAGATAATCTCTTTAATAAAAATCATAACAGTTGTTTTTATGAAAATCCCATTTGCGATAATGTTTTATCAATTGAAATTTCTAAATTGTTTTGCATGTTAATATCCATATCATTCAATGCAAGCTGAAATAAATTATACTCTTTTATACCAGGATGTATAAATGCATCTGGATCACTATTTTCACTTACTCTTCTAAATGATTTATATGTATTTTGTGAAGTTACATCATCTTGATACTTTGACAAACCTTCGTAAATATTTGATTTATGTTGATAAGCATCAAACAATGTTTTTCCTGTTTGACTAAGTATTGGTTGTCTACCTGTTTTAACGCGATACATTTCTGGAATTTCTTGAACTGTTAACCCAGCACTTTTTATTCCGCCGCCAACAACAGGAATTGTTAGTTCTTTTTTCTTTACAATAGCATGTATTTCATCAGGCATTTTAAATGTAAACACTTCACTTTCACCAATAGCATTTGGTGTAGCCCAGCGAAATGGTATCGTTAAATATTTGCCACCTTCTTTATTTGTTTTTGCTTTTGGAGAATTAAGCATACCAACTTTCATATCAAAAGGTCCTTTGCCTTCCTCGATCATTCTAACTAACTTATCATTCAATGATAAAACGACAGCAGCGTGTCCAGGATAATCTGAAAATGTTTGTATAGCTCTTAAATATCTATTTCTAGTTGAATGTAGTTGAAGTTGTGCTTGTGATTGCAAATTATCAATAAACTGTGAAGCTATGCTTGATACAATTGATTGTGTAAACTGAATTTGCTGTTCTTCTGAAAAAGAAAATTCTTCAGCTACTTCTGATAAATCAACATGTATGGGAATTGAAACTAACACATAGCAAATTTACTCAATAATATAAAATAATTGATGTTTCAGATTTATAACTCTAATTTTACCAGTAATTGAAACATGTATAGTTCCTGTTGCTATTCTTACTTTACCTGTAATTGTTTTCGTTGTTGTATTATGTATACTAATTACGCCTGTTTGAGTAGTATCAATTATTTTTTGAATTCTACTTACACCAGTAATTATTACATCATTTATTTTCTGAACTCTAACAACACCTGATATAATTTGATCAACTTGTTTTTGGATTCGTATTTTACCATCAATATTTGCGACACCGTTTGTTACAATAAATATTTTACCAACGATTTGTTGATCAGTTGTATTTCTAACATTTATTTTACCAAGTATCGTTACAGTAACACCAGTTGATATAAATATTTTTCCCTGTATTGTTTGTTGCGTTGTGTTATGAATATTAATAACACCTTGTTGGTTTACATCTATTATTTTTTGGATACGTAATTTACCAGTTTGATTAACATCAACACCTTTTTGAATACGAATTTTACCTATTTGTGTAACATCATTTTGTTTTGTAATTCTTACAACACCAGTTTGTATTTGATCAGTTGTTGTAAGTATTCTTATCTTACCAGTAATTGTTTGATCAACAATTTTTTGAATCCTGATTTTGCCATCAACTGTAACGTTAATTATTTTTTGAACTCTTACTACACCACTTTGATCTATATCAATTATTTTTCTAACACGAATAATACCTTGAATTGTTTGATCAGTCGTTTTGCGAATATCAATTTTACCTGTAATCGATTGATCAGTAGTATTACGTATATCGACTTTACCTGTTTGAACTTGATCAACAATTTTTTGAATCCTTATTGTACCAAATATTGCCTGATCAATGATTTTTTGTGTTCTAATTTTACCTGTAATAGTTGAATCAACTAATTTCTGAACTCTAATTATACCTGTAATAGTCTGATCAACTGTTTTACGTAATCTTATAACACCTGTCTGCGTAACATCTATTATTTTTCTAACGTGTATTACACCAGTTTGTATTTGATCAGTTGTATTACGAACATCAATTTTACCTTGAATTGTTTGATCAACAATTGTTTGTATTCGTATTTTACCTTGAATTGTTTGAACAGAAACAGCATTAATATTTATTTTACCTTGAATTGTTTGATCAACTACTTTATTGATTCTTACAACACCTGTTTGTGTTTTATCTGTAGTATTACGAACGTTTATCTTACCTGTTTGCGATACATCAATTACTTTTTGAATACGAATTATACCTGTTATATTCTGATCTACAACTTTTCTTACACGAATAACGCCCGTTTGTGTAACATCAATAATTTTTCTGATACGAATTATACCAGTTTGATTATTGTCAATAATTTTTTGAATGCGAACTTTACCTGTAATAGTCTGATCAGTCGTTGTATTAGAACCGTAAATAATTCCAATACCTTTATTTGGTACTCCAATGTGAGGCTTTATGGGATATGACCGACCGTGACGTGCCATTAAATTATTGAATTAATTTTTTAACCATTGTATTGGTTAATATGTTGATGCTCTATTTACTGCTTGATTTTTAAAATATTGCTTTGATGAAACTGATTGAACATATTGAATAGATGCGTATAGCGTTGTAACTCTTACATCAGTTGTTGCTGATGAATTTGCTCGTGCACCTATTTGCAATGAATTTATTTTAGAAGGAGTCCACGCAGCGCTATCTGATGGATCAACGTAAGAAACATGTTTATGCACTCTTGGTACTGGATCGGAATGATTTGTAAAACCATTTATTGACGCATCGATCGATCCTGACCATGATTCTGTACCACCAGATTTAATTCCAACGTTTATATTTCTTCCAGCTGCAGATGATGCTGATGTAGATCCTACTCTGCTACCAATTGCAACGCAAATTATTTTATCATCATTATCTATACCTACAGTTGAACAATCTTCTATATTATACAAATCTTTTGGTTGATTTGATACTGCTGTATTTCTTACAATATACGAAGTAGCATTATCTGGTGTTATTTCATCAACTTGTTGATAGTTATTTGAACTACCAGTACCGCCACCTACTACTTTCCACGTATTGCTATCACCAGCTGCATTTGGTTTTGCATGAACAATACGTGCAGCAATATCAGGATATGTATCTTGTACACCTGTTAAATCATTATTTACAATAATGTCATCAACATACATATCCATCGTCACAGCTGTTTGTACACCAAACCTTATATACAATCCACTAAATCCTGTTCCACTATTTCCAATTACAACGCCATTCAAACGTGCTTCTTGCAATCCCGGACTATCAGTACCAGCTATTTGTATATTATACCACGTGTTTAATGAAAGCGAAGCAGTATTACTTCCTAATTGTGTAGTGCCGTCACCTGCAATAAATTGAAGTTGCCCACTTGAAGTTATATCAATACGTTGACCTGCAGCTCCATCCCATAAACGCATTATAGTAGCTGTACTACCAGGAAACGAAGCAAAATAAACCCACATTGATAAAAAAGCATCAATTCCTGTGCTGTATTGATGTTGCATATAAACAGCAGAGCCAGAAGCATTAAATCGAAATGAAGCAGCGCCTGATCTTTTTATTGATGTACTAATAGTTGGTGAACCAGTAACTGTATCAACTTCCATTAAAGCAGTTGCAGATTGTAATTCAGCGCCACATTGCCATAATAGTGACATAATTTAATTAGATTTCTATAACCATGTAACAAATAGCATTGATACTTGAAGCAAATTTTACTCTTATTCTTGCGAATTTACTTACTTGTACAAAAGGTCTTTCACCTAATGGGAATTGCATCACATATTGATTTGTTCCCATTATATGTTGTACATCAAATTGACGTATTGCAGTAATAGAACCTTCTGCTGATGCAGTATATCCAGTAGATGTAGTACCAACAGGAAGTAAATTTGTTGTAGGGTCGCCACCCATCAAAGCTGCAGCATCAAATTTATGAATATCAGCTGCAGCAAGTGCAGTTACTGTTGCAGCTACATCAGTTTCAAGAAGTTCAACAATTCCTGGAGTTGCCGCAGAGTTTCCATCAAACGATATTCCCCATTCTACAATGTGAAATCCTATTGTTGCAGATGATTTTACTTGTAAAAGCGTTTTTATTGCTGTTCCAGTTGCTACTGCTACCTGAGAAGCAGTTGTAGGCATTACACCGTTAAAAATTTTATAGCGTGCCATTTTTTATAATTAAATAGTTTTACGATATTTCAAATATACGTTTATGATTTTTTCCAGTCTCATCATTTGCTTGCCATCCAAAACGATACCAAATTTCATGCGCTTGTTCTTTAAATTCAACATTAAAATGTTTGCGATGTTTTCTGAAAAATATTACTCTGTAATTTTTTAATACTACATCAGATTCATCATGTCCAACTACAGGACAAGCTATTTCAAAACCATTTATTGAAAATTTACCTGTTTGAAGATCAACAGCAAATACGTTAACTGTATCTGAAAGTTCAAATATAGTTAGTTTTTTCCCTGATTCAATTAATTGAAGAACATCGTAAAAAGCAGAACGATTTGAATCGATTGAAGATATATCTTCTTGCGTTTGTTGAAGTATCGTTCCATCATCGTACTTAGCAGTAAATAAATATTTTAACATTGTATTGTTATTTAAACAGGAATTAATTTTCCTGATATTCAAGCGTTAATGTTACAGTTACTGAATCACCAGCTGCAGCATTTGATGCTGTTTGCATCTGCGTAGTCAAATAATTTGTATACGCAGGATTTGATGTAGTTGATGCTGCTTTACCAGTTGCTTCAGGCCCTGTTGCACCAAAACAAACTGCAACACCTGAACCAATTGCAATAACTGATGTCATATTGTTTGATAAATTCGCGTTTGCTGCTGTAGCAGGTGTTGTGTACAATAATCTGTCGCCATCACCAGTACAAGCAGGCGTTCCTTTTAATGTCAAACCTGTACCTAACAAACCAGCTGTATGTGCAAACAGGCCACCAAGTATTTGATTAAATGTACCAGTAAATTTACCAAACTGCCATTTTTCGTAACTGTTATTACCAGCAGTAACAGGATTTGATGTATAAGCTGTAGTGCTATCATCAATATTTTTCCAGTTTACTTCTGTACGTCCAGTTGTACGTGTTGTACCTTTTGCAGGTGAACCTGTTGTGGCTCCGTTATCTTCCTGCCAATCAAAAGTTGCAGCCATGAGTATTTACGTTTTTATAGTTTTTAACGATACTAAAACCCTTGTTATTGCAGAACAAGACAAAACATTTAATCGTAAAATATCGTCTTTCAATAAATTTACTGACCAACCAGTTAATGTATTATCAATAAATTTCAAGGCATTTGAAATTGTTGGAACAGCAGAAGCAGTAATTGAATTAAATCCACCTGGATAATTTACTAAATTACTTTTTTCTACATCAACAACAATATCACCTTGTTGATCTGCAATCAAATTTACCTCTTTTATTTGACAATTAAATGGGACAATTATATCTGCCTGAACTCCTGTTTGAATTACTCCACCACCGCCAAACAATATCATTCCTATTGCAGAATCTAATCCCTGAAATGGTATTGTTTTTATGCCATTTTGATCACAATACTTTAACCTACCTGTTGTTTGATTATACCAGAATCTACCAGCAACTGGCGTTACAGGATCAGTATCAACTAAATCAACGATAACGTTTTTTAGTTGATTTCCTTGTAAATTAATATCTGATTCAAATAATTCTTCTGGCATTATTGTAAAATTACTTCACCTGAAATTGCTCTATTAAATTTAATATTTACAGTAGTATTACTTGGAAATGTTACCTGACCTCTCACGAGTTTTCCTTGATCATTTTTAATACTTACATCTGGCGTTCTTCCAAAATTATGAATTATATTCAATTCACTTTGATTAGTGAAAGTATAAGTAATTGTTGGAAGTGATATTTGATTTACTGTATTTATTATCAAAACAAATTGACCAGTTCCGCTTCCACCACAACCATCAACAACAACATTAGCTCTCACTTCACAAGGTGATTCAAATGAATTATCTATTATATTGTCAGATGTTATATTTTTCATACCAACAATATAATGCGCTCTTTGTGCAACACCAGATACAGGTAAACTTTGTAATTCTTTTCCGGGATGCCTTCTCCAGCTTTGAATAGTTTCTCGAACCATTTCCATCACATGATATTGAGGCGCGTAATAATATCTTATTGTAATAGACAAATCTTCTATTGCTGCTATTCCAGAATCAATTATTCTTACAATGTTGTTTTCTATTGAATAATGAACACCAAGTGTTAAACGCTGATAAGCAGTCGTATCGTTTACAAATCTTGCACAATACAAAACTTTTTTGATGTTATATGCACAATATGCAAATGTTACACCGTCTTGTTTTTTAAAATGAATTACTTCATTATGAATAGCATTTCCGGCAAGAAGCGTTATACGATCCATATAACTCACTTGTTCATCTTCGATGCATGAGAAATTTATCATACCTCTTATCTTATCACTCCAATCCTTAAATTCAGTAATTGCATTTACTTTTGTAACAACAAATCTTGTCTGTTTTGGGTTTATAAATGTCCAACCTGTGCCACCACAATTTTTGCATGTTGAAAGTTGATTAGACTCATCGCTTTTACAAGGACACCGCAATGCAGTTTCGTGTATAACTTCGCGACCATGTTGCCATATTAACGCATCAAATGCTTTGTCATCAAGATAAGCACCTGGCGCATTTGCTGCTTCTGTTGGGGGTGTTTTTAATATTACAGTCACTTACTTTCTTTCTTATTTGTTGTTTTTATAATCGCTGTAAGTATATCGTTAAGCTTATCATCTTCAAGATCTGTTTTTATTTTAGATTTTAAAGTCTCAATTTTGTCAAGAACTAACGCATGATATTGCTGTGGATTTTTATATGTGCCTAATTTCAGATCATTTTTATCCAATTGCGAATAGACAGCATGAATATCAGCAAGATCATACTCTCCTTCTGCATTCTGTAATATTTTGTTATATAAATCCTCGGCTGATTTAGGGAATTTCTGATCGTGTATATCGCCATATTTCTGATAATATTCACTTACCTTATCTGGATTTATTTCAAACCCTTTTTCAGCTTCATCAGAAAAGTTATTGTTTATCCAATTACCAGCCTTTGTTTTTTCAACATCGTCAAGCGATTCAATACCACCAAGCTTATGTACAGTTTCAATGTGTTGTTGAAATTTTTTATGCGATTTTGTCATTCCCTGATTATGTTCGCGCGTAAGCTTATCATAATCTTCCTTTGATAATTTTCCTTCACTATGAGCAGTAGCATATTGTGCTATTTTTTTTGATGATTTCTTTCTTTCATTATCATGATGTTGAGCAGCATAATAATGGTGTGCAATTTTTTCACCATTAGACATACTAGAATAATCATCAGGACTACCTGATTGTATATCGTTATCGCGTATTACTGATTTTTTTGTTTTTCCATTTATAGCTTTTTCAAGCTCATCAACTGAAAACGTATCAATAATATTTTGTTGCCTTGGGTTCATTGTAATTTGTTTTATGCTACAGCAAATGAAAAATCACCATATACACTTCTCAATGTATCAAATATTCCACCTTTTCCACCAGGTCCACGCAACATATCAAGATTTTGTTTGATCAAAGGAGAAAATAAAAGTGAATTTGCATTTTGTATGCTTGATAACGATTGACTTAAACCATCTATTGATATCGATTGATTTGCAGTTCCAAAGAAAGGGTTCATGCCTGTACTTAAAAACGTCAGAAGATTTGTCGATGAAATTAATGCTATGGCAAATTTTATATCTTCTGGTAAATCCCACTCATCCCAACCAGTTGTATATGTTAATCTCCAATAATTAGGAATTTGTTGTGCGTTTAAATATCCAAGATGTGGATATAAACCGCTAAACACTACTCCCATGTTTTGAACATAATCTGTTTGATTTGGAATGACGCTTACTGATCTATGATAACCAATTGGATCGTTAGTTTTCTTTACACTTAACCATCCTTTGGGATATTGTACTTGTCGTATTTGTCCTATATACCCATCAAGTGAACTGATACAAACAACTGGGTATGATGCTTTTACTCTTCCCCACTTCATCCAATCGTCTCTGCTAAACGATTTGTCTTCTACAATTACCTGCTTTTTTATTTTTATTGATAAGAAATTTTCAAGATACGTTACAGCAGCGTTTATATGTGTTTCAAACGTTGTATTTGGTACGGGTTGATTGTTTCTATCAACAAAATTAATACCCTGTAAATACTCAGAAACCAACTGAGTTACAGAAAGAACAGTTTGATTGTTCTTTCCATAACTCGATTGGTATGTTAATGTAGGCATCTTTTAATTTCTTTGATGACAACAACAATTATTCTTTTCCACCCTGATCACCATTGTTTGCGTCTTCTGCAGCTTTGTTAAGCTTTTCGGCAAGATATGTGATCAGAGGTTCTTTTGTTAAGTCTTTCCATTCATCTTCAGGGAACTGTTTTGCCATTTCTTTCAAATCGCTCATACGCATTGCTTTAAGCGATCTCAAACGACCTTCAGGCGTTTCAGTTTCAGGTGAAGATGATTTTTCAGCAGCCTTTTGCGAAATTGATAAACGGCCTGGTAAAAGTTCAACGAGTTGGTATGCTTCATCCTCGTTTTCAATTTCGAGTATGCCATTTTCGTCAAACTCAACATCGCCAACAAGAGGTAAATGAACTTTTTGTCCTTTGTCATTTGGTAATTTTGAATACAGTTTCATAACAATGAAATTTGGTGATTGAAATTAATTTCAATATAAAAATAAATAAAAATGGCGATTCTTTTTCAGAACCGCCATTCTTATAAGAGTGTATGTACTTACGCTACGTACTTTTTAGCGCAATTGATGTACCTGATCATTTTCTTCGGCGCGTAAAGGTTAGGCGTACCGAACAGGAATGCAATAAACTGTCTGCTCATTGAAATTACAGCAAGATCAAGTTTAGAGATTGGCGCAAGTTGTTTGAATGAAACAACTTCATCATTCCATTGTGTAAGAAACGCCTGCTCTGTATCAGGCATGAAGTATCCCAGGTCGCGAGCTTTATTTGCTGCACCACCATCGAAGCCGGCAACTACGCTTGCTTTAGGTACTGCAAACAGTGGGAAAAATTCCAGGCCTGTTGGTGATACTGCAGCTGTTGGTTTAGTCATATAAATCCTGTACCCCATTGTTGGATATGTACCAGCATTTTCAGCTATTGTAATATCAGTTGCATATCCGGTTGCAAGAACAATGGCTGTTGAATTTACTGTCAGGTTTGATTCACCGTATTTACCAATTGCAGCAACTGCATAAAATACGTTTAATGAACCTGGGTTATCAACTGCAGTAACAATTTTTGAATTTGTATCTGCTGCCAATGCAACTGTTGATACTGTAGGTGCAGGTGGTGCTTTCGGATCAGTTGGTGTTGATGATAATTTGCTGTTTGGCGATTTGAGGAATTTATCACCGTTAAGCGTTACATCGCCAATTGATGTTGAGATCGCTTTTGCAACAGTACCAAATGTTCCTACAGCTCCGCCTTTTGCATCCTGCAATATCCTTTGCTGTTGATAGTAATCAATAGAAAGGGATGAGTTTACTTTTGGCGGTGCATAAAGATCAGTAGGTGTACCGTAGTGATCGTCAACAATGATAGCTCCTTTTTCAACGTCTGCCTGCTTCAATGACTTACCGCGAAGATCAACAACAACATCGCTGTTGAAATAATCTTTACGAGTAGCCCAGAAATACTGCAGCCCGCCACCGGAACCAATTGACATGTGTTGCCTGTAAAGGCCATTGAATTGATCAGGTACAAGATCGGCGTCAGCAAATGCAAGGCTCCTGTTTGCAAGGCGAAGTATCCACTTCATCTTGTTTTCAACTTCCTGTGTCATTGCCTGTACAAATGATTTCACCATTTGCGCCTGCATTGTTACAGAACCGGTTACCTGCATGTACTTAACCAATTCAGCCCTGCGGATGTATTGTGAATCCTCAACTTCAGAAAGCTCGCCTTCTGAATAGAATCCACCTCTCTCCTGTCCAAAGCTAAACAGCTGTACAAATTCCTCAACGGTATTGTAAGCAACCATTTTCGGAATTGAATTGAACATCTTAATGTCCTGAGTGCGATACTCCAGGTTTTTAAGTGTTCTTTCGAGCGATTCGGGTTTTAATGGCTCCATTGTCAGAGCCAAGTTTGATGTTTCACGACCTGTGATACTTCCTGCTTGCATCGCTTTAAGCAATTCATCACCTTGGTCGTTAGCAAACCCGTTCGCAAAATCGTCGAGTGCTAAATGATTAAACATGGGTTAATAGTTTTTTGTTTGTACGATTAAACGATTTTGGATGTACGATTGAACGATTGAACTATTACGAGAAAGTTTATGCAGTTACATTAATACCTTTTGCTTTAAGGTACGGGTAAGTTGTTCTTTCATCGAGTGATTTTGCAATTTCTATTTCCTGAACTGCTTTTTGCAGCGTTTGATCTTTGTCATAACCAGGTAAGTTTTCAATATGCGTCATCAAAGCTTCCCTGTCTTCTGCTTTTGATAAGCTATATTGTGTTCCACCTTCTTCTTCGTCTTTTGATTTTTTCAATTCACTTTTAAAACGAGGCAAACCATTCAATGAAGAAAAAGCTCTCCTTCCACCACCCATTTGAGCAATTTTCTGAAGCATTTCAGAATTGCTTTGTACCGATGCATCAAATGATTTTTGAATACCATTAGCAAGTTCAAGATTTTTTTGATTGATGTTTGCCAAAGCAACAAATTTTTCATTCAAAAATTCTGCGTGTTTAATGAACAGATGTTCGAACCTGCCGCCTAAGCCATCAATTGCTTTTTCAATTATTGAACCGATATTTTCTTCTGCATTTGCTGCCGATGCTGTATCTGCGTCTTTTGATTTTTGTAGCGTATTAATATCGCCACCTTGGTTTTTTGAGTTCATTTCTGCAAGTACAGATTGCCATGTTCCCTGGCATTCTGATAAATTGAACCCTTTACGTATTTGATCTTCGTAAAACGTGTTTTCGCTTTCAGCTTCCTTACCTTTTTCAAGTTTAGAAATAAAATCCTGGCATGATTTTTTCAATTCATCCTTTCTTTCAAGTTCTTTGATTTTTGCTGTTGCTTCAGCTTCAGTGAATTGCGCGTTATCTCCACCAGCAGCACCTGCGTTGCCAGCACCGCCTGAACCATTGTCTGCTTTTGCAGCAGCACCTGTTGATTCTTTACTTTTTTCAAGCAAATCTGCAGTTGAAGTGCTTTTTAAAATTTCAAATGATTTTTGGAGTGCTTCATCTGTTACAGATGTTTTTCCGTTTTCAGTTGTTTGCATTTGAGGATGAATTTTATTATTAACAGCTAAAACAAATTCGTAAATCTCTTTTGCTTTTGACAAATCTACATTAAAATTCTTAATTATTTCAAAATATACTTGAGATTTTGTCAAAATTTTTCTGTCATCAGTTTCTACAGATTCTGGCATAAGTGGTGCGATTGATGAAGTAGACATGTCCTTCTCCATGTAATTACATTCATCGCATTTACCGTTTACCAAAAGTTTATCAACGCAATTAGGGCAAAATTTTTCTGGTTCAATATACGCTTCACTATAATCACCTTTTACAATATTCACAAACGTATTTGAGTTTTTAGGACAATGCGTTAAAGCAACGCCTGTGATCATTGCTTTTCTTACGCGTTTAGGATTTAATGGATCGCGATCAGTAGCAATACCTTCAATTGACCACCCTATTTGCCTTGTTGATTTATTCTTTTTCAGTACTTCTATTTTATTATAAATAGACTCAGCTTTTTTATCGCCTTTATACAACTTACCTTTTATGCGAAATTTGTTTTCTGGCGTAATATATGCAGTAATTGGTTCACCAACAATAGCATCAGGATCGTCTTTAGCACGATGATTCCAATTAATAACGCCTGTTTGAAGCAATGGTTCAAAATCAAAACCTGATGGGTTTAAAAACTCACCGTCATAATCCTGACCATCATCAGAAGCATCACCTTCAATAATCATCTCACCTTGTTCATTTACACTTGCTCCTTTTGATATCTCAACTGGGACAAAGAAATTGAACTTATCTTTATCATCGTACTTTTTACCTTTAATTATTACCATGGATGCTTATGATTTATGAAATGTAAAGCAATCAAAATTATTAACAGCGCTATTGTTGAAGATAATTCTATCAATCTACCTTTTTTACCAAAAAGTTTTGATAAAATATTCTTCATAATATCCTGTTCTCTGTATTGACTGTATTTAGCGCCAGATATTAAGATAATCGCAAAATCGTAAAATATCCTTCTTGCAACTATTATCGATGCAACAATAAAATATTGTTTCATCCATATAAAAAATGAAGCAAAACAAATGATCAACAAGAAATTATATACATGATTCAACTTATAAAATTGTTCAACTTTTTTAAAGTAATTAGAAGTTGTCATGTATAAAACATCAGCAGCAAGTTTTTGAAGATATGCTTGCACAACGTAAAAGAAGCAAATGATGATGAAAAATATCATTAGTCTTGTTGCTTTTTATCTTTTGTTAAAATATCCATATCGATTGTTCCTTTTTTCTGAATACGACCGAGTATGTAATAAAACAACCAATTACTAACTACACCCAAAAAATATAGTATGATAACTGATAAAGGAATCCATTTTGCGTATGCAGAAATTTCTTCATTTTCAATTTTACTAAACTGTTTCATGAAAACAAAAGAATATGCGATCACACAAGTAAATATGAAACTCATGCAATAACTTGGCCATTCCCTGTTCAGAAAACGAGAAAATACAACACCCCACTTTATTTCTTCAGGTGTTTTATCAACTATGTTCTTCATCTTTGCAAACATATTCGTTAAAACACCAGCAAGCATTAATCCCCACATTACAAAAAACGGAAGTGGAATGATGATTACCATAAAATTGCATTTAAGGTTTGAGATTTAAAATTAAACTAAAATCTCATTTTTTAGTCAATTAATTATCTCAATTAACAATTTTGTTAAGCAGTAACTTTACTACTATTCCCTTTTGCTTTTTCAATATCAAATATAGGTTCACCTATTTTAATAAGGCGACCTATACTGCTTTGCAATTTACCAGTTGATTTATCCTTATTGTGAATAGCTACACCATTTACTCTTTGATACGATCCATCTGGTAATTGGAAGCAGTAGCACAAATCAAAATCGCTTGCGTTTTCTATTGACCTATTCCATTCTCGCATTACACGATCCCTATCAAATGTAGCAACCAATCCAATCCAACTATTTCCAAGCGCATCAGAGGGTATACATCTTACAAGTTCACAATATGTTTTATTTACGTAAACTGCTTTACCATCTGCATCTGATTCCCAACTTGCAACATCCATAATATCCAATAAATTTCTTTGACCAACGGCAAGTACGTTTATTGAATATATAGCGTCTTTTACTTGAATAAGCAAATTTCTTTGCATATCAAATATTGATCCGCCGCCATTTGGAAACACTTGCTGTTTAATGAGCTTAATATCAAGCGTAATTGTATCCCATTGTTTTTGTCTTTCTTCTTTTCTTTTTTTAAGCCATTTTTTTAAGAAAAGTTTGTAAAAAGTAAAACCGAATACAATTACGCTTGTTAAAGCTCCTGCTGTAATACCTAAACTTTCAAGAAATTTCATTTCGTTTTATTTTTTAGAAATACAAACGATTATTGAGGTAAGTTATAAAATAATCCATCAGATGCTTTATAAAAACATGAGTTATTTGCAATTTGATATATTCTTACTGCACGTTTTACTCCAGTGTTATCATAATAACCATCTGCTTTTTTTACAATGTATGTAACTGCACGTTTTGTAAGATTAGTTCCATACCAGATAGTTTTACAATAAACTGTATCATAAAAAACAGGTGCTGCATTTACAGTAACAATTACTGCATCAGTTCCTGTTGCTCCCTGATTATCTGTCACAGTTAATGTATATGAATAAGTACCTGCTACCAAATTTGTAAGAGTAACGTTTGCTGTATTTGCTATAACACTTCCACTACTATTCTTCCACTGATATGCAACTACTGTTCCATCTGTGTCTGTACCAGTACCAGCAAGCGTAACTGTATTTACAGGCAGCGTAATAGATTTATCTTGACCTGCATTAGCAATAGGGGGTTGATTTATAGATACAGAACATTGTCTTGTTATAGAATCTGTTGGAGGTGTTCCAATGCATCCTAAAGGTGATGCTGTATATGTACGTGTTTCTGTTGTACCATTACATATCCATTGACCATAAGTAAATGTACAAGGTGATTGAGAAATTGTTGTTGCTTGATAACCTATGCCAAGCCCATATAAAGGAGAATTTTGTTGCACAAGATAATTTGCATCAAGCGCTGGGTTTACTTTTAAATTACTTTCAACAATACCTGTCCAACCTGAATTATTGTTATTACCACAATTCCATACACAGTTATTTGTTGCTGATACATTTGACCATGAAGAACCAGAAGCAATGTATGATGAAGTAAAACCAAGAAAAATATTGTTTTTAATTGTCACACCGCTTAAAGCTGGTGTACCACCGCTTTGCACTCCGAAATAACTAAAATCCAAACAATAATTTTGCGGCAGTGTAGTATTTACAAAAGTATTGTTTGAAATTTCAATATTTCTTCCATACGCAGTTTTTGTTTCACCTTCAACATACCACTGTATTCCTTGTCTGCTGCAACATAATCCATTACCAAGATTATAAAGAGTAAATAAATTATTTCTGATCACACCATTTGTAATTGCTGAATACCCACCTACCGGTTTTGGATTATTATATCCGCCTGTTGTTCCTGGAGGACGAACGTTAAATGTAATACCGGTGCTTTGATTCAGAAATTTATTATTCTCAATAAGAAATTCATTTGCTTCAAATTCAATAACGATACCTTGTTCTTCTTTATTGTTAATTGGATTGTGATCGCTTATGTTATCATGAATCCAAAAACTTTTTGCATAACCATTACCAGGTCTGTTGTAATTAATATCAAGACTTCCTTGCAATATGTTATTACCAATTTCGAGACCTGTGTTGTTGAATAATTCTACAACAAAATTCCAATCGCCATTTGAACCATTATATTGAGTTGAATAATGATTAGCGCGTTTCAGTGTATTGTTGAGAATTTTTAAACCTAAATTATATCCGCTTCCCCAGTATTTAATACATTCACCGTTTTTTGTATTAGGCCTTTGCGTCTGATCCATATAATTATTCTGAATAAGCGCATCTTTAGTTCCACCAATGTTTAGTTGCCCATAAGTATTACCGTCATTTCCACCGCAATTCAACATTTTACAGTTTATGAACTTAAATCCTGTAGCATAAACACCTGGGTCTTTTGGTTCTTCATTGTGTCCATTACCATTCATAATAACACCACGTTGATAAAAATTCTGAATCACACAATTATCGAATACAACATTGTTTCTTAGTGTTATCCAGATACCAAACCATGTTTTATAATTAGTTTCAGAAACATAGCTGCCATCAAATGTTATACCGCTGATTGTTTGGTTGCCATTAGTAAGTGTATTACTTTCAAGATTGAGAAATGTACTCCATTGCCCGCTCATTGTTGTTTTTATGATAGTAGTAGCAGGGTCAGCACCTTTCAAATTTACACCAACAGCAAGGTTTATTGTTGATGAACTTTCAGTATACGTCCCAGGTAAAATATTGATCGTACTACCGGGAGATGTAACTGTTAATACTGCATTGCGTACAGTTTTCCATGGCGTAGCTTGCGATCCATTAGCAGCATCGTTACCAGTTGGACTGACATAATAATTTTGTGCGAAGCACAACGTTGTTGCAATAAGCAACAATACGATTAACGAGAGTTTTTTCATAAAATTGTTTTTATAGTTTTTATTTACAAGAAGCACTTTCAACAATGAATTTGCTTATCCATGAATCAATGTGATTTTGATAGTATACTCTTTCACCAGCATTAGCCATGTGTAAACCATCGCCACCCACAACCCAAGCCCATGGTACCATCTTTCTCACTGTATCTTCCATTGTTTTGTAATTTTCAACATATTCATTTGAACAATACATTTTGAAGAAATTATTTATCTTCATTGAACTGTCGTAATATGATTTCGTTGTAACAGGATAAACAAATGTTTTTTGTCTTGGCGGTTGCCCTGTCATCATAAACATTTTGTTCAACTTCCTCAACGTGTCAATTGCATATTTGAAACAATAAATGTTTGTATCAGCAGAGTATCCAAAAACTGTGTGATTGCCACTGAACGATATAACCAATAAATCTGGATTTAATTTCAAACACGTATCAATATTCAACCTGCTGTCAGATAATCTGTACCATTTAGGCATGAATTGTTCTACGTATGTTCCACCGATACCAAGATTTATCAATGTAACTGTATCAAAAAATTGCTGGTAGTATTTTTTTAGCATATTCACCCACAAACTATCATGTCCACCTGAAGGTATTGCTTGTGTGTGGCTGTCACCAGAAACAACGATTTTGAAGTTTGTGATTTTTGAAATTTCATTGCAGTGCGCTTTGAAATTAGAAAGGTCAGTTTTTTTACATGCAAGTAAACTTACAAGCATTGTAATTACGATTAACGATTTTTTCATTTTAATTGATTTGTTTTGTTTTTGTAATCCGTTTACGAGTAGCAGAATCAATTTCTACTTTGTACCAAATATATACATTTCCAATTACTTTTTTATTAAATTCTCCAATATTAATTTTATAAGTACTAACTGGTGTGAAATTTATATAATCATTACTGCCAGACACAATCACTCTACTTGCAGTAAATGTACCAGTTATGCTTAAACTATCGCCTATTTTCTCCATAGAAAAATTTACAGCCTCTCCATTACAATTACACCACGCCATATCAGATATTGCATTATTTGTCATGCCCATAAACTGATATCTATGTCCAGCATTATTTGGATGAACACTGTCACTTCCAATATTTGCAAGAAATTCTGTTTTCATTTTACCATAAGGTGCTGCTGGATTTGTACGCAATAATGAATCCCATATATTTCCATAATTATCTTGTCTTATTGAAGGAAGCCACGCATTCATACTATCAGCACCTGTATAATATGATGCTGCTAATAAATTTCCGCTTCCACCAGATTGTTGTCTTGGTGATATTCCACTAACAACAAAATTTATTCCAGCAGAATCAAGTACTTTGAAAAAGTACAATAAATTTTTTCTTAAACTATCTTGCAAATTTCCAATCCATAAATCATTGCCACTATATTCTAAAAAACATAAACGCAATGATCCTTTAGTAGCATTCCCAAGAACATTTAATACTTTAGTTATGTTTCTATTACTATCAGGCTCTGAATAATAATTTTGCCCAGGTGGAAAATATGAACCAACAGGTAATCCTTTATACGTAGTTTCACCACCTGTACACAGTTGATAATAATATACTTTTTTATACCTTGGTGTAAGATACGCTACTGTTCTACCAACCCATGAACTATCAAAACCACCTGCTGCATTACCACCTGCACAAAAACTGTCACCAAGAAACGCAACCTTCAGCGTATCTTTTTGTGACTTACATACTAATGCTGTTAGTATTAAACATGTTGCTAATAAAAATCTCATTTTATTGTATTTCGTATATTTTAAATGTGCTTCCAACAAGTATGCTGCTTGTAGCAGTTGCAGCATTTTCTGCAAACTGAACAATTAATGTTCCAGCTGCATTAACAATTATTGTTCCATTTATTTTTACAGTTGCTGCAGTTACTGCAGTTACATTGCCAACAGTAGTTGCCAATGCTGTTGATCTTGTTGTTCCAGGTACTACCATTACACCAGCATCTACAACGTTTGCTTCATAAATTATGTTTGTTGCAGTTGCTGTACCTGCTATAGCAAATTTTACACCACCTGCAACATCTGACGTTGTGTATAATATGGCTTCAAATTGATATGTCTTTCCAGCTGATACGTTTGAACTCAAATCTGTTATGTTAGATAAGGTTGTGTTTGTTTTATCAAATTGTGAAGAAACAACAAGTATTTTAGTTTTTGTAATACTATCAATTTTTATTTGTTTAAATGCTCCATTATTAGCAGTATCATAAACAAGTATTGTTTTTCCATTTGTCATATCATCAGCTTGTGGAATAGCCTTATGCGCAAACGATGTGGCATCCCATGACATATAAACACCAGTTGATAATCCTGAAGCACCTGATGTTGACCATCGTATTTTACTTCCAACACCATCGTGAGCAAATTTAAAACCGTTCACACCACTTGAACGCATATAAGCACCATTAGCTATATATGCATTTGTTGAACTACCTTGATAAAATAAAAACGCATCAGCAACATCATTATTGAATAACATACCTATGCCAGCACTTGAACCAGAACTTGAGTTAGTTCCGTTTATTCTCAAATTAGTGTTTGATGTACCACCAAATTTTAATTGATCATCGCCTGTTGCAGCAGCAACACCACCAATACCTACATTTGCATTTATTCTTAATAATTGATTTGATGTTGTTGAACTCATATTACCATATAACAACGATTTAGATTGATCTTCAGCATAAGAAGCAGTTTGAAAATTATTCACAAATAATTGGTCAGAAGCTGTTGAATTGTTATATCCTGAACTTGACCCTAAAAATATATTTCTGGCACCTGTTGTGTTTAAAAATCCTGAATTGTACCCAACAGCAACATTATTGTCTGCTATATTTACATTTAAAGCAGCAGTGCCAAGAGAAGAATTATTTGCAAATGAACCATTGCCATTTTGCGATGCTTTACCAACAGCAACATTGTTACCACCGTTACCACCACCAGTCATTGTATTATATCCAATTGCTATATTATACAAACCACCACTACGATTTACAAAAGAAGATGCTCCAATTGCTACTGCACCGCCATTTGAACCTGTATTATTATTACCGTTCAAATATCCAATGTTTACCATTAATAAGCCAGAATTTGTTTTGCCTGCTTGATGACCAATTAAAGTATTTTCAATACCTGTATTTAACAAACCTGCTTCAAATCCTAAAACAACAGATTGACTTCCACCAGCACCTTGCCCAACTGTTAACCCGTTTATCAAAGCATCTGCAGTTGTATTTAATGTACCTTTTACATTTAATTTGTATGAAGTAGCAATAGTATCACCTATATTCACATTGTATAAGTATGAATAAGGATACATTGTTGATGTTTTTATTTTCCATCTGCGCGTTGCTGAATCAAAACGAGTATAATCAATAGCTGCAAGATAACCATCCTGATTGTAATCAGATGCAGGCGTTGATATTTTAGCATCACTAATTACAAGCGGTAAATCAGCTGAGCTTATAATACTGTTTTTAAACCACTTTTTTGTTCCAGGTGTTACACTCAAGCAAATATAGTTCGTTAAGTCTTGTGGCCTTACAGTCATTGCGCCAATACGTTCAGGAGTAAATAACGTATCTCTTAAAGGTATGTATGAAATTGAATCTGCTTTTACAACATCAGATATCAATTTACCTTTTTCAATTTTTACAACTGCATCATAATAAGTTGCATTAGGTTTTAATCCACCAACTTTTACTGAATCGTATGGCAGCTTACCAATTGTTTTTTGTGCAACTGCAACTTGCAGTGAGCAAATTGCAGCAAATAGCAAAAGTATTCTTTTCATTATGTTTTTATTTATACATCAAGTCCAAAGGCGTTGATGAAGATTAACGAAGTAGTAGTAATTGTTTGCGCGCATGGTTTTGGTATTGTTCCTGGCGCAGTTGATAATGTTCCTGGTGTATCGCTTAAATAATAAGTTGTTCCTGCAACTAATCCAAGTCCTATGCTTAAACCAGAAACATAACCATTTACAGTTATTCTGAAATTGTTTGCGTCAATGATAGTTGCTACCATCCCAACCATTCTTGCATTTTCTGATGTATCAGCTGATGCTTTTACAAAACTTGTGCCATTATAACGAAGAATATCTCCTTTTACAAATCCATGCGCAACTTGCGTAAACTGTATAAGCCCCATTGTTTGTAAAGCATCATATATGCCACCGCTTGTAACAAGATTGCTACTGCCACTTGTTGGAGTAGAATCGAAATCACGATTTAATTTGTCCCATGTTGATGTAAGTATATTCCAAAACTTTAAACGTTTCTGTCCTACATTATCATCATACCATAATAGCTTCTTATTTGTTGGAGCAGTAGTTCCAACAATTAATGCAGCTACAGGACCAAGATTTTTAATAATGGGAGGCATGTTGTAAAATTACGTTTTTCGATTGACAATTTTATTCACGCAAGAAATCTGGTACTTGTTCTTCTTCAGTTTCAATTGCAATTGATTTTTCAACAGTTTCATCAATTACATTGTTAATTGGTTCAACATCTATTGCTTTTTGAATTTTTTTCTGTTTATCATAAAACGACCAGTCAGTCACAATATTCAATGTTTGTTTTGCTCTTGTATAAACTACATATCGCAAATTATTTTCTTGAATTTTTTGGAAATCATTTTTTGCTCTGCCACCATGCAACAATTCATCTTCAACTACAAACACGTTATTTGCTTCAAGTCCTTTTGAACGATGACCTGTTGTAAGCTGTATTCCACCTTTTGCTGATTCTGAAAATATCTTTTGAATATTCTGAATCATTTCGTTGGGTGTAACTGAATCACCACGAAGTGCTTGATAACATTCTTTGCGTTCAACAAGATTTACAACCGGTGTTGATTCAAGCGCTTGCTCTTTTGTAAGTCCTTTTAATTGCTGACGTTTTGTTATTTTTTCAATTTCACGATCAAGACGTAAAAACATGTTTTTAAATCCTTCTTCTGTATCAAGCAATTTTGTTCCAACATATCTTTTTATCTCATTGATCATTGTTTCACCGATATCACGACCACGAATATATGCTGCTTTCTTATCACCAATAAATTTCATGCATAACGCAACCAATGGTGCTGTATTTCTACATATCACCATATCACCATCATTGATGTTATTTATTGAAGCGTCTGTATCTACTTTACCTTCTGGCGATTTTTCCCAGAAATCAATAGGTACGTTTGTTTTTTGACGAGCGTATGCAACAACAGCTTTAGGGCAGCGATACGATACGCTTAACGGCAAAACAGTTGTATTGGGTAAATTAGCGATGTTTTTAAATGAATTATGATCTGACCCTGCAAAACCAAATATAGCCTGCTGAGGATCGCCTACAGCAACAAATCTTCCACCTTTTTGCGGATCAAACATTTTAGTCATTAATTTGAGTTGCGCTTTATTCAAATCCTGGCACTCATCCACAAATACGTAATCATACTTAGGTATGTTGAATTTATCATACGCCGAAGGTAAATAAACCATGTCGTCAAAATCTATCATGTCAGTTCGTTTATCCAACATGATCATACAAGTTCTTACGTATTTTGCTTCAGTTGATATCATTGCTAAACCAAGCTTTTCAGCCTCTTCCATTAAACGATCAGCATCAGCTGTAAGATTTTGTTGCCCTATTGAAATCAACCTGTATACATTACTCATGTATTCAATTTTTTCTTCAGGCTCCAAATTTTCTTCAGTAGCGATTTTATCAATGAAATCATTAAGAACAAGCTTCTTTTTATCTTTTTCAACCTTGACATATTTACCGTATACTTTTTTTATTGCAGCAAATCCAAAAGCATGCAGCGTTGAACATTCATTTCCTTCAGGAATACGTGGTTTTAATTCTTCTTGTATTGCTTTTGAAAAAGCAACAAATATTGTTTTCTTTCCTTTTGGAATAAAACCCATTGCATCTACAATGGTTGTTGTTTTACCACTACCAGCTTTTGCATCAATGATGCCATTACCTGTGCCTTCTTGAATGAATTTAAAAACTCCCTGCTGTTGTGGTGAAGGAACGCGCTTTGGTTTTTCAGAAACTTCTTCAGCATTCTTTAAAGAACCATCATTATCTATTGCAGGTAAATTGATATCCTTTGTTGCTTCTTCTTGCGCATCAACTTGTTTGATTTCTTCAGTTTTCACTTTTTCATGCACATGTGTATCAGCAAGCATGTGCTTATATTCTTCGCTTACCAAATGATGATTTCCCTTTAATGGAACCCATCCAGCAGCAGTTTTTACGTTTTTACGATTTTTATCTAACGATCCAATTGGGAAAGGTGTTTTACCTTTTACGATTTTATTCATATCATCCAACATGTCTTTGTTATCGATAAGAGTTTGTATGAAAGTATCTTCATCAACTTTTTGTCTGTCAAAGTTATACATCAAATATGAAAGCGCCGATGAACCTGTTGCGATTTCAACTTCTGGTGTCATATTCACCAAATGAAGTTCAGGTTTTTCTATCACATTTGTAAGAACTCCGTCATCAACAAGCATTGTTTGTAAACGTTTAGCAAGATCAAGTATAAACAAATCAGAGTCAATAGCACCGTTTACAATTTTATCAATACTTACAAGATGATAATTTGTTTGTTCATTTGCGTCAAGTACAATGTGATCTTCAAGAACATAATTTTCAGGAAGCACTGTGTAATAGTAATATGTTTTTGTTGAATCACCATTGTCAACAGTTTTTATAAACTTCAAATCATCTTCTTCAAAAACAACGTTTATTTCTTCAAACGTTTCTCTTATTGCAGCATTTAAAGGAACTTCGCCATATTCAATTTTTCCACCAGGTACAGCCAATTTGAATGGCATGAAATCATCGTTCTTATTTCTTTGTACAAGAAGCAATCTCAAATCTCTTGTGATTATAAGCAAATCAGCATAGTTTCTTTTTTGCCTTTTTTCACGTGCACTTTTTATAATATTACCAAGCGTATCTGTGAATGGCTTAAAAAATGCTGAGACTGCTGATAGATTTGCCGATTCTCTTTGATCTTTTCCTTTTTCAAATATTTTCCCAACTGCCTTTTTAAGTCCATCTGAATGATATATTTTACTTAACTGTTCAAATATATCACGGTTTGATGTAATTATAGCATGATCAACAACTTTACCATCGTAATAGAGACCTGTTCTTGTTGTTTCTACATTCTCAATTTTCTGTGCTTCTGGTACTTGTTGTGATTTAAATTTTTTAGCCATCATCTCAACTATCACATCGCCTGGATATTTTTCACTTAATTTATCGTAAGCTCTTCTACTGATAGTAACAACAGGTTGGTTGCGTTGTGCAAATCTGTTTGCTTCAATGATATTGTCTTGATTGTAAGCTGGACGACCTTCAATGCTTTCGTATGTACCATTCCCATTATCAATTACAAATGCAGGTGCACCTTCTGAAGAATTGCGATACTCTCTTAACAAATTTCTTGTTGCATCAGCTGCATAAGGTTTTTCAAACTTTATTTTCCATGGACTAATTGAAGTGATTTTATGATCAAGCTCATCTGAAAAATTTCCTTTGATAAAATCACGCTGCACCATATCATACATCTTGTTATCTGTTCCAGTATACACCTGTCTAACATTACCAAGATTTTCAATGGGAGTTACTTGATACTTCAACTTCTTTTCATTTGTCACCATTTGCTCAACATGCTTTTTCACAAAATCACTGTCACCTGTATCAAGATACTTATCAATTGCTTCTTTATTCAAATGGTAAAATGAATAGTACTCTGCGAATGCTTCTTCAGGTGACACTGTAGCATAATCAGTTATAAGTTGTCTTCCACCATTTGAACCATTGCGAGGTATACGAACATCGTTACCTGTTGCTGAATCTTTTGTTCTTTCTTCTTTATATGACCATCCACATTCATTAGCAAATTTTCTGTAATCTTGTCCAGCGTATCCACCAATTTTTCTTGACACAGCATGACCAAACTCATGTACAACAACACTTGCAAAATGACTGCTTCCATTCATTACAGTTTCTCTTGATGTTGACGCTAAACAATCTTTTGAAAACTGTATCATTTTTCTATTATCATGATATGACGCGTAATTACCGTTATATTCTGAATCATGACGAATAGTTACAAATTCTTTATTGTTGATAACATGTCCTAATGGAAGATCATCCATTACACGTTCAATAGTTTCAAGAGCAACAATGTTGTTTTTATTCCAATCACCTTCAATTTGTTTTTTGTACTTTGTATTGAAACGCATTTGAAGTACTGGCTTAAAATCAAGCTTAGCTTTTTCAAAAACATTATTATGCTGAAGATCAGTAAATATGATGTTCAAATCATATTTATCAAGCGGGAATTGGTTGTTTTCAACGTATTTATCAAATTGTTGTTTTGCTACTTCTTTTGAAAATCCTGTTTGTGTCATTTTTTTAATAAACACATCCTGAATTTTTTTAGCATCTTTTTTGTTGAATAGTTCAAGCATTGGTTGTTCAAACAATACTTGCTTTGAGTTTTCAAAAGTATTTGATCGCTTAAACCCTATTTGAAAATTCAGTTTTTCTCCTTTATAATAAGATTCGATTGGTTGCGCAGTCAAATAATAGCGTTTGTAAGCTGGATTGCAATCAGCTGTAGGTTTTGGATATTTACCTATTATCGCTAACAGCGAAACTAATCTTTTCAAATTCAAATCTGTTGCACCTATTTCGCTATGAGAAAAAAATCTTTCAAGCGAATACTTATTGACACCATTGAGCGACATGATGCCAATACCTGTTTTTTCATCTTTTGAAAATATAGCTGCTCCAGTAAATTTAACAAGCTCATCAATGACTTTGTTTGTACCAGTTATTGATGTTCTTATATTTGAATTTGCAATTTCTGGATTTTGCTCTTGAACAAGAACTGACAATCTTCCTTTTACACCATTCAATTCAATATCGAACTCGCCTGATAAATCATTCAAATTCGGTAATGATTCCTTTATAGGTACGTTTTGTATTTTCGCAAGAAGATCAGAATAAAAATCTTTAGCATCAGCAAACACATCTATATCAAAACGTTTAACTGATTCTTGTTTTATGAACTCTGATATTGAAGCAGAATTTTTTGATAGATATTTTTCAAATGCTTCATCAGCTGCATCCAACGCTGATTGAAATAATATCCAGTTACCACTAAAGTTTTCAACTGAAAACTGTTTAGCTTCATTAGTCCAGTCAACTACGTTAAAATAATCAGTAGCTTTTGCAGCAAGTATTTCGTCAAGCTTTGACAAGAATTTCGTGTACTTATCAGAAAGTTCTGGTGATAAATCTACTGCTTCCATCAAATGTTTGTGATTAGCAACGATTACATCTGCAAGTTCTCTAAACTGCGTTACATCAACTTCAGCTTGAAGTTTTAATTTATACAAAGCACGAACTGATGATTTGATGAATTTTATTTCATCATCACTTATTGTTCCACCGTTTTGATCGCGTTTTCTTCCAAGTTGTGTTTGAATTTCTTCATACATTTCTTGCCATAACCCCATTGCACGCTTGTTAAATTCATTTACAAACGAATAACGTGGTGCTCCATAATACCCTTCATATTGTTTGAAATCTTGTGGAATAAACGGACCTGCTTGTTCTCCTTCTTCACGTTGAAAGTTAGTAATTACTTCATCAAGAAATTTTTCACCATTTACTGGTGATTTAACTTTTGTAAACTGAAGTGCTAATCGATTTAATTTTTCACCAAGTGCAGTTAAAACAGGAAAATCAGGCAGATCATACCAACCATTGTGAAAATCTGTTGCTTCATGCAGTTTTATTACCATCCCTTTCTGCCAGCTTCGTATTGTACCAACGGGACATTTATGCGGTTTTGTCTCTCTTGATATTGACATTGACTATTTTTGTTTTTGCAATATATCCAACTTTCTTTTTTTACATTCATCTATTACAGCATTTAACAACTCATCATCTTCTGGCCAACTCTCTTCTGTAACAGCAGTAGCAACGAATTTCTGTAGTTCATCATCCGTCATTTTTTGAACATATTCAGTTATATTCATTTTACTGTTTTGCTTACTCATGGTTGCATATTTTAAAAACAATTTTACGCGATATCAAGTAGTAATGCTGCTTGCTTTTCAAATTTTGCTTTATCAAGTTTTCCACCATTCTGCTTTTCATTCACTTTCGCAAACATAGCAAGATTTGACACTGTACGTCCATTTACTTTTTCAATGTCAAGATTTTTCTTGTACTTTGTAAGAAAATCAATTACTGCTTGCGTATGTTCCTTAGTTACACCCATATCGTTTCCAAGACGATCTTTAAACTTCATCTTGTCTTTGATTGTATTCAATTTATCAAGCGTTTCTTCCATTGTCATTGATAAATCAATTGCGCGTGCTCTTGAGTTAACAATGGGTTGTGGTAAATCTGTACGCTTTAAATTTGAAATGAATATAACTGTTCCTGAAAACTTGAATTGCTTTGGTGGATAAATCTTTTTCCCTTCTTCAGTTACTGACAAAGGTTTTGGGTTTGCATAACGAATAGTTCCATCGCCTGATGTATCAAGTGCACCTTTCAACATGTTTTCTGCATCAGGATCGCCCCACATAGAATCGCAGTCATCAAATATGACAAGCTTATCTTTATTCGCATACATGATGTTGTACATATCAGAAGGTGATGTGTTACCTGTGATTTTTACAACATCGTATTCGTCAGGATCGAGATGAAGCTCCTCATCGTAAACGCGAAGATTATTTTCGTCCAATGCTTTCAACATATCCCAAGTTTTACCAACACCACCTGTTCCATAACCTATCAATGATTTTGGTCTTCCTGTTTGCATGATAGCATTTAAACACAATCCATACGCATCCCAACGATCTTTATAATTAACACCAAGTTCTTCAGCAATTTTCTTTTTCTGAAACTTACTGATCTTAGCATAATCCTTTTGTGATACTTCTTCCTTGATATCGTTGATATCAAAATCGTCTGATTTAATATCTACTTCACCTTTTTCGTTTGTAGGTATATCTGACGACAGTGCCATACCACCTGCGCGTGCTTCTTTGAATCCTGAAAAATCGTGCTCACGCAATTCTTGTTTTTGAAGATGTGTTGCGTATTTATAATCACCAAGCAAATCACCATGTGTTTTAGAATCGTATATTCCTAATGACATGAGATCGCGATGTTTTTGTGCACGATTTGCATTTGAATTTATAACACTGTTGATTTTTTCTTCATCGCTGTTTCCTGTAATATCATCTTCGGATTTATACTTTCCACCAAAATGATGCGCTTTATCTTTTGAAGGATCAATCCAGCGAGTTGCAGTATATACACTGCCATCTTTCTTTTTAACACTCACTTGTTTCTTAACAAGATTTCCTGCTACAAATGATTTTTGTAAATACCCATGAAATGATGACGTTTGTGTAGTTTGTCTTTGAAGCACATCTGCTTCTGCTGCCTTCTCAATTTTTTGCTTGACAGCAATCTCAACTTTCTCTTTCTTATTATCAGTTTTTTTAGCGAACTGATCAACAATATGTGATTTTTTGGAATTGACTGTAGGCATTTGATTTACTTAACTCTGTTAACAATCTTTATTTACAAATTTACATTGCTTTTGCGAACTTTTATTTACTTTTTTAAGCTCTGTATGTTTTATCGCCTATTTGAATTGTGATCTTTCCTTTACGTTTCACTTTAGGCGTATATTCTTTTTCCTTTGGTATATCAAACATTTGTGTTTCTGGATTCCACATATAATGTTCTGGATCGGCATAGTTTAAACTACATCTGCAATGAGGATGTGTACTTCCAACAACAGCGCGCCATTTTTCAACAGGTCTTCCTATATTTGTTCCATTAGCTCTTAATACTGACAACTTAAATAAACGAGGTTCACTCCCAAATCCCTTTGTTAAGTACAATGCTATGCAATGTTTACACGCGCTTTCATATACTCTTTTCCATACCGACACATCGTCACCGTGTACACTTTGCAACCATTCTGCCTTGCCTTCCTGGTAAGCTGTATTTGAAACGTATTCGACGATACGGTCAAAATTTCTTGACCAATCTCCAGTCTTGCTTGATATTTCATTAGCTATTCCTCTGACTGTCTCTCCGTCTAAAACTCCTTGCTCAATTTCATTTTGAATGAACATTTCCTGGTTCTTTCTTGTGTTAGATGTAAGTATACTATTAACGTCATGAAATATTCTGCCGCCTAAGCCTTTAATATCACCAAACGATTGTGATTTTACTCCATTCAAAACAAATTTTTGCCTATGCGACAATGTAAGTGGATTTGTTTTGAGATATTCTTCAAGTTCTTCCATTGACCAATTCATAGCTTCTTTTAATCCCAATGCTTCACTTAACATACCAAGATGAAAGGCAGAAGTCAATTTATCAGAAATTGGATTGTATAGTTTATGAGGATCGATGTCGTATTTTTTTAATAACTCTATATCTTGCGGATATAAAAAATCTGTTCCTAAATAATTACAAACAAAAGTGAGATTATTTTTCTGAATAATCTCAAATATCTTTTGCATATTTTCTGGAAGAAGTTGCATACTGAAATTTTTACTTCATCGTAATAACGTAATAAGTTATTGACGCAATAAGAGGAAGCAATTTTATAAGAACGTGTTGCCACAATTTTAATTTCTGCAATATATTGTCTGTAAACGCATCGTCTTTATCATCACTACCAGTAAACCACCAATTGAACTTTCTTAGCAAATTATAAATCCCATCAAAGAAAAACCAAATGAAGAAAGCAATCATAATCGCTGATAACGGTAATGAAATATACAGATCAAGCTGCGATTCCTTACCAAACAAAATAATTGATGGGACACAAAACAATGCTAATAATGCCCATTCCTTTGGATGATTTGGGCTTTTGTGTTTTTTCCACAATTTAAAATCAACAAATAATTTTATTACCAACCCGATGACTACGATTATGATTGCTATTGTTTTCATTTTGACATATTTGCATAGATGATATAAATGATCAATAGCAACAACATTGCAATCGCTACAATCAATGCCATTTTGCTTCCTTTCGCTTCTTTATTTGGGCTAAACACACCAAAAAAGAAACGTGCAAAAGAATACAGCGATAACAATGTTGCTGCAACAGGAATAATCCAACCAAGTCCCTGATATGCAGGCGCGCATCCTGTTAATAATGTAATTAAAAAAAGAAGCGCAATGAAGAAGATGTTTTTTATTGTTTTCATTTGGAAGTTTTTTTAAAGAGCTACTGCTTATGAATATAAGCAGTAGCTTATTCTGAAAGTTTATTATTCTTACTAAGTACATCGCCATGTTGCGGTACGATCGCATATATACATAATGCACATGGCTTGCGTAATTTACCGGGCTGTAGGTGTGTTTTTGTCCATACACATGGCATTTCACAATTGTAGTAAGAGACAATGTGAAAGTTTTTGTTGTAGTAGTTTTATAACATTCATATTTTACATACTTCAGCATCAACAATATGAATATTGCTGTTAGCGCAAGATATAATATGAATGTAGCTGTCATCATTATTGTAAATATACAATTTATTTTAGTAGAAATCAAATTGTTCAAGCGTATTTAGCCACTGAATTGCTCCAGACAATTCTAAAAATGCACGTGAAGGTGAATCATAATTCAATATTGCATTTTGTATTTTATCGCGCCAATATTGAAATGTTCTTATATTCTGTTCGTATTTTATATTGTCGCTGTTAAAACGTAAATCACGAAACTTACACCATACAGGCATTAAGCAATCGTATGATTCATAATACGAGCTTTCTGAAATTTGTTTATTTGACTGCTTTAATTTGCTGCCCATAAACAATGTTATCATTTCAGCTGCTTCTTTTTCGTTCATTGTTTTATTTTTAAATAAGCAACCACTTTTACGCAGGTTGCTTAATCTCGTTTGATTGCGGCTGCTATTAAGCAGCGGCTTTCATTTCATAAACGTTTCCGTTTGTTTGTACTGATAATCTCTTGTTATCTTCAATATGCTGTCAAAACCGGTCAGCCCCACCAGCACTGACGCGGCTGGTTAGCGAAATGGCAACAGTGTTGGTGGAGCTGTCGAGAATCGAACTCGAGTCCAAACATAATCCAATAACAAATCAAAACTTTGTCGATTATCATTTATTTTAAAGAACTTTTTTATTTGTTTTTTGCTCTTGCTTTTCTTGAACGCTTATTTTTATTCCTACGCTCTTTTATCTTTTTCTTATAACTAACTGAATAGTTATTGTTGCTGCGTAGTGGATCTTTTGCTTTACTCATATAGTTTGTTTTTTAAAATGCAAATGCTTCTGAATCACAATTATAAAATTCTGCTTCATCATTGCATTGTTCTTTAACCTTTTGTTGTTTCTGCTTGTTTTCACAACTCATGTGAGGAAACTTATTAGCATTAATTCCCATCAACTTCATATTGCGCCATGTCTTCATGTGCGATACTCCAATGATTCTTGCTATTTCATGACTTGATTTACGCTTCTCAGCAAGTTGTATAACTCTTTCTTGCTGCTCTTTAGTCAATGTGATATTTATTTGTCCTTGCGCGTTCATAGCATTTTTATTTCTTTTATGACATTCATCCAAGCTTCACCATTAAGTGTGTCTTTAAAATGAACTTTATCTGAATCATAAATCTCATCGCATGCGTTTATGATTTCATTAACCTCTTCTATTGCTCTTGCTTTAGCAAAATTCCACATTTCTGTTGCAGACACGCCACACAATAAATGTCCAAGAGGTTGATATATCCTATTAACTAATTGATAAGCTTTTTCTTTTGCATTCATAATCACCATATTTCAATTGTGTATTTCCAATAATTTTCATCCCACCAATCTTCAAATGAAGGTAGTGACGGCTCAACTCTTGCAAGCAACATACCTGTATCTTCATAAAACTGCCATCTCATCCAATCACAATACTTATGCGCTATGAACAAATTCATATAATCACTAAGCGCTTTCAGCTTATCTTGATATAATCGAACGTTGATCATTTTTATAATGCAAATTTATGTTGTTACAAATTCTCAATGAAATATTCAAGACACGATGTAAACCATTGATCTTTCGTTATAGTTTTTGCAAAGAATATGATAGTGCAACTTCTTTTTGTTTCATGAGTAATTGCATGTGGAATTGTAAAATAATTTCCTAACGTCCATTTATCAATATCAAGACGCATTTTATAACCGTATTCTTTTATTATATCCTCTACAGTTTTACCCTTTGCAAAATCAGCATGTGTGTATACGGTTGCGTATTGTTGTCTTCCTTCTTTGATTGCTGTTACAACAACTGATTGATCTATTGTACATTGTGCTATCAACATATTGCATTACTTACAATTTTAAAAATCAAGGGAGCATGTAAGAATACAACTCCCGTTAGCATGAGTCGAGTAACTCATTAACCCTAAAGTTTCGGCCTTGCATCCATCGTTTCTATCATCCCCTGTCCTGAACCATTCTTCGTTTTATATGTGAAGCCTGTGCCATCTTCATCAATTGTTATCACCTTTCTTGCTTCACCATCAATGAAAACAATATCGCCTGCGAGAACTTTTTCACCGCGATACTTTGTTGTAGCCTCTTCGTCGTCCATTTCGTAATTGTGATGTTTCTTCAGATCTTCTTCAAGTATCTTGATATTACCTTTCAAAAACTCAAAGTCTGCTTTTCCCATCAACGTTGGCAACAGTTCAAGTTCAACAATTTTGTTTTTCAATTCTTTTACGAGTCGCCATTTTTCTTCCTCTTTCAACTTATCCTTTCTTGTTTGTTCATGATCTTTAACAGGTTCTTCAGTTTCAGATGTTTTCTTTTCAGGCTTTGCTGTTTTTGGCTTTTCTGTTTTCGATCTTGGTTGTTCTGGTTGCCGTCCATTGTTTAATTCAGGTTTGATCAAGTGTTCATTACCTTTTACAGGTACCCAACCTTTTTCTGTTTTTACATTCTTTCCTGCTTTATCTAGTGTTCCTGGGAGAAATGATTGTTTTGCCATGTGGATTTGATTTAAAATTTATGAATGGGTTAATTTACTGTAAATATATAAAAATATTTATAAAACGATAAAACTTTTCTACTGCCAATTTAAAACAAAACCAGCAATCTTTTCGGATTGCTGGCATTCTCATGATTTAGAACAATTGAAGTTTTTGCATTTATCGGATCATTTCTTTTGCTCTGCTGCAGGTTTTTTCTCTTTTGGCTGTTTGATTGATTTGCCTTTGTTGATCTCCAAAGACATGTCAACCAATTTTTCGTTTCCTTTTACGGGAACCCATCCGTCTTTTGTTCTTACATGCCTGCATGATTTATCCAAAGCTCCCACAGGAAAAGCTGAACGTCCAGGTTTTGATTCACCATTTGTCGCGGCAGCTTTTTTCGCAGGTGCCGCTTTTGTAGCGGATTTCTTTGCCGCTTTTTTCTTAGTTGCCATAAAACAATTTTTTGTGAATAATTAAATTACACAGTAAATGTAAACACAATTACTGTAAATAAAAAACTTTAATGAAGTAATTTGTTAGTTGAGAATACCTGCAGCCTTAGCGTGAGTTTGAGCTATTACAAGGTGGCGTTTTTTGTTTCCTGTAATATCATCATTTTTAGGATCGTCATGTTCGCGCATGTGGTGCCTTATTGCATCCTTGTGATCTTGAACAGTAAAATCTGTATAATCCATGGCATTTGAATGCGAATACACATCCTTACCACTTTTTGTTTTACCTATTGATACGTTTTGTTTCTTGTTTTCAGCAAGCATACTCATTCTGTGTCTGCCACTTCCAAAACCACCTTTCTCAAATGTGCTGCTGAATCCTTTCAGAAAATCAGAAGTAGTAAGACGTCGATTGTAGATATGATTCAATGCTTGGTATTGTGGTAATTTTTGTATTGATTCAAATGCTACCAAACTTTGAATGTATGCGTTATCATCATCAGCTTCAACTGATTTTTTTATTCCTGCTTCACTCAATGCGATAGCAACTGCTTGCTTATGATTTGTTACTATATCGCCAGCTGACGTTTTTAATGTACCGGCATGAAACTCACTGAACACTTTGCGCATTTTCATGTTCTGCTCTTTTGTTGCAGCTTTATTCATTTCATCTTTCTCAGGTACTTGCGATTCAATTCCAAATATGTTCTTCAACTGGAATTGATGAATCTTTGCTCGCATTTGTGAAGTGTAATTCATTTTATTTTTTCGTTGTAAGTGTTTGTAAATATTTTACAACTTCAATCACTGTGTTTCTTATTGTTTCTCTGAAATCATCCTTAGATTTGTTTTCAACATCTTCAAGAACTTTTATCTCTGCTTTATCTTGGTACTTAGCATCTTCTTTTCTTCCATACAATGTATCAGCTTTCAATGCTTTTTCAATGTATGTCCAATTTCCTTTATCGTCAAGATTCGCTACGTGTGATCCGATGTCGACTGTTGAAACTGGTTGTTTGTCTGCTGTTTTTTCGGATAACATTGTGATAGCTGTTCTTCATTCAATGTAAGTACATGCGTAAATTCAAGCTTACGATCTATTTCTCTTGCCAATCGTCTGATTTCTTTCTCTTTATCAGTTTCGTTTTTGTACATGGATATTGAAACAACTTGTTGTTATTAAAATCCAAGCATCGCTGCCTGTTCGATTGATAAAGCGTATTTCTTTGTATCGTTCAAATTGTTCAGCAGCGTATCCATGTAACACATCTCAACACAAAGTTCAGCGTATTTATACAACTTATCGTTGTACTGATCCATCATGCTGCAACTTGCATCTGATTCCTTGTATGCTTGTATCGCTGCTGGTTCAGCGCTATCGCCAGGATTTTCGCACCTTCTTCTTTGTTCCCATGAATAACACCATAGATTTGTATTACCGAATCTCGCCTTCAGACGATCGTATGAATAATTCGATAAGTCTTGCATTGGTTCTATTCCAATTCTTCCTTTCAGTTCTGCAAGTTCCAATGCTAATGTGTTTTTCTGTTCTTCATACAATTGAGAAAACTTAGTCAAAGCTTCCTTCACTTCTTTTCCTGTTTTTTCAACAAGCAATTGTCCGTTATATCTCAACTCTGAAGCGATGCCGCCTTTTTCAAGTACATCATTGTTTTCGTTATGCCATGCAATCTTAGCAAACACTGTTCTTACTGAATGTGATTTGCGGATTGAATCAACAACGTGATTTTTACCGTATAGGTTTGAAACACGTTCTTTGTGTATTTGATGTAATTGAACTACGTTTTTCATTGTATGATTGTTTTATGTTTACTTTATGTTTGTTTTACAAATTAATTAAAACTTATTCATCATTGTCATCATCAAAATCAACATCGTTTTTATGATCGTCTTTGATTTGTGTTTTTATACGCTGTTTGAATGCATCTTTTTCTTCACCCGGTTTTGACCAGTACTTACTGCCTTTATGTTCAACTGAGTGAATGCCTTTATCGTCAGTATCAATTTTTGTTTTATGTCTGCCACTACCAGGTCCACCTTTCACAAGCATCTTATCGTTCTCAAATGCAGCACTGCCAAACAATGTTTGTATGCGATTTTGTTGAATCGAACGAAGAAGTCCTCCGTTGTTGTAAAAGTTATGCTGATTCTGATTTTCCATTTTTTAATTTACTTACTAACGATTTTACAGTTTTTGTTAAGAAGCCTCCTGTAGACAAATCTACACAATATCCGCAAATTAAACCGATAATGAACCAAAATAACGAATTCTTCACTCTTGCCCAAAATCCACCTTTGCTTGTTGCAACAACTTCACGCGCATGCTGTCTTGCTTGAACAACACTTACTTTTTTCCATGCTGCCAATGAATCCTTCAACGCTCTTCGTTCTGTGTATAACGAATCGCCATACATTTTTCTTATGTTATCCATTGAATCGCGAAACGATTTTTCTGTTTGCCTGATAAATACACGATTCGTTTGCTCCATTTGCCTGATCATTGCGCGATATGTTGAAGCTGGTATTTTCTCTTCAGATGTTGTAGTTGTTGTAACGATAGGATCGAATTTTACACCCACATTTGTAGAGTCTAGTTTCAGTAACACAGTCCCAAAACCTTTAAATACAAACGATGTATCCAAATGAAATGCACAAGGTATTTCAATAGGGATTAGGATGTTTTCACCTGCAAGCGTATCTGTTTTTGTAACTGTCAATGTTTTTGTAACATATTTGTTACATGAGTCGCTTAATACAATTACCAATGTTGCGATTAACAATAGTGCTATCTTTTTCATAATTGCATATTTTTCAGTTTTGCTTGAAAGTTTTCGTTGCTTATTTTCATTGCCTCATTTATCTTTTTATCAACAGCTTTCATTTCGTCTTCACTCAATGTTGGCAAATGATGTGTATAAAATTTGATTGCGCCAAAACCAGCATTTGGAACTGTAGGATTAGTGATATAAAACTTATATCCTTTACTTGCAACATATTCGATTCCCCATCCTTCTTTTCTTGCTATCACATTATCAACAGCTGTCATGAAAGTTTCCCATGACGCGCTTCCACAATAATTGCAGCAAATATCATTACCAACTTTACGCCACTCATCTTTATTTTGCTGTGAATCCATTCTTCTTCCACATGTATGTTTTTCTTTTAAAATTTCTCTCGAAACATAAGCGTTGATGTTTATGTCATATCCATTACCACCATATCCCATAAAGCCAAATGACTTTAAATGTGAACTCAGCTGATCAAGAAGAAATTCGTCGTTGCAATTGTTCATTACATCAACAACGATAGCAACTGCAGCGTCAAATGAAATGTCTTTAACGTCGATCAGTTTTTTCTTTGGTGTTACTATCGCTACATCGAATCTTGCTGCCTTTACATGTTCGGGTGCTTTTATTATTTCAAGTGCTTGTTGCGTAGTCATGATAAAACGATTGGTTGATCAGTAAATAATTTTTCTATATCATCGCAGATAGATTTAACAAATGGATTTTTATCGTATTTGTCTTTTTCTGCTGATAAGTATTTTGAAAACTGTTGATTGTCATTTTCATCATCACCATCTTTTCCTGTGATCATATTTTCCAATGCTTGATTTGATTGCTGGTTGCCCATCATTGCTTGCTGTTTCAATTGCATGATTATTGGGTTCAGTATCGTATTACCATATTCAAGCGGTGGAAGATCGCGGCGTGCTCTTACTTCATTCAGTTCTTCAAGATTCGTAACACATTTGATATCGTATTCAAGCTGCTGTTGCTCGTTGTTTTGATCAAGCCCTACAAACTGAAGTTCGAAATCTGGGTGTAAATAATCAACGATATATTTGTTGATGTTCTTTTGTCTGTAGCGTAGCAGTGGATTCAATCCCTTGTCGCGACTCCACTTCAACCTCTCCTCGCCATTTCCTTCGAACAATGGTTTTTGTCCTGTGCCACCACTTAAATGAAATCCTATTTCTGACGGATCAATTTTATATGAAGCGCAAGCAATCTTGATCAAAAATTCATGATACTTCGCAAACTCCATGTCGCGATTACTTTTCGTAAGGTCAACAAATTCTGCTTTTTCTGCATGCATTACAGGGATTTTATGCATGTTCATCACACCCGTTACTTGCGCTACCCATTCATTCCTGAACTCATCTATTTTTGTTTGGTTCACTTGTCCATGTACCCTCAATATCCCTTTAGGGGCACTTCCTACCTTGAAGAAATTCCCGTTATACGCGTCTGTGTTTAACAATGCTGTTACGATACTTACCATGTCTTCGAGCTCGCTACAACCGTATCCGTTACGTTTTATGTCCGTCTTGGGATTTCTTGTGTTAAAAGCAAGTTCCCATGGATAGAACTCGTCATATACTACGCCATTGATGATCTGGATATACGATGGGAAGTATCCGTTTACTGCTTGCCTGTTATATGGATTGTCAGTATTGGCTCCTATCATATCATCATCGAATGTATCAGCGATTCTGAATGTAGCCGCATCTGTTCCGTAAAACTCAATTATGTTTCCTGCGAAGTCTCTTACGTTCTCCCATGTTTCCTGATCAAGGATGAGTGAATCTTCGGTGATCTTGCCGTTGAAAGTCTCAAAATCATCGCCGTGCCATTTGTTATCACCTGTTCCGCAATTCAACAGAAACTCAGTTATCCACTCTGCTATCTTGTAGTCCTGATTAGTCATTTTGTATTTCTTCTTATCGTAGTAATGACCTTTCAGTTTTTTCCTTATAACGAATCCTGGTTGATATTTGTTTTCTTGAGGTGTACAAAATGCTTTTAGTTGATCTTTTCTTGTCTCAACTATTGATTTAACGATATGTGTTCTTCCCATTGCACGAAGAATATCCCATGACAATGAGAAGTACTTATCCTTATAACCAAGCGATCCACTCATATCAAGTGGATCGACTAATAATGATTTCGATGTTGTTATTTGATCATTTCGTTTTTCGATCTTGCTTAGATATTGCCTTGCTCTGTAAATCTCATTTACGTTGCCTGATTGCAATGCCTTCTGAAGTAGTATTGATTTTTGAATCTGAAGTTTCTGTTCAGTTTCCTCTACATCTTTGAAGTTTGCTAATTGATCTAATGAAATGATTGAGGACACGTTTGTTGTTGTTTCGTTCTTACGATCTGATTTCGCGTTGTTGTGGTTGTTATTTGTAAATCTTAATTTCCAACCCACGCGTCCTTCAAAATGAGATCAGTTGCTGTTCCTGAGAAGTTCAATGTTGTTATTTGTATCTTATCACTTGATGCTATGATCACCTGGGCTATGCCTTTGTTTGTATTTCCACCGCCATTATGAAATGTTATTTGCGTTTTGTTCTTTTCTGTTGTTAAGCATATACCGCTGATCGTAAACAGGCCTGCTGATGTTCTTGCATATACCGGTGTTCCGCCAGTTGTATTTACAAGTACTGTATCTGCTCCCAACGTTGAATCTGCTGTTGCCTGTGATAATTTCACTACGTATGTATACGATGCTAAGCCATACGTATTCATCTGCTTACTGAATTGCGTATTGATCTGGCCTGTTAATGTTGATGTATTCGGATTGACAACTGCCTGCTTGATAACTTCAAGAATAGGTGAATATCTTGAATCCTGTGCTTCTGTCTTCGTTACAGATACTGAAAGTACAAGCAGTGATACTGCTAAGAATTTGATGAGCTTTTTCATTGTTGTTTTTGTTAGATGTTTACGATCGTATAAAATTAATTCTTTTTTCGAAAAGAAGATACGTTGTCTTAAATTAATTGTCAACGTCGATGTAGTAAAAGTTTTCTATTGTAAGCAGTATTTTGTTTCTTACTTCTTCTTTTATTTGCTTAATGATCAATAGAAATATGAGCCACAGAATTATTCCGGGAAGAAGCATAAGTATCATTACGAATGTCATCCAATATCTCAAATGATTTGGTTCTATTTTAATCCACAATGCTGGAAATATTACCAATGATATTACTGTCCATGTTATTAGTGCTGTAATGATAATTGTTTGCATTCTTCTTTCTTTTTAATGTGTAATAAAAAATTCTGTTGACTATAGCAAAGTCTTCTCTTTTCTTTTTTGTACCTTCTTTACTTATATTTTTTAAAAAAGGTGTAAGATGAGTTACAAGAATTTCATGTGTTTCTTCAATAATTCCTGGGCAATCGTGTTTATATGGTTGTGTTAGTTTAGCCATTTTTAAAAATCATCTGATTCCCAATCATCATCGTCAATATCTTCGTCTCGCCACAATTCTTCATCAAACTCTTTTTGTTCATCAACATCGTCGTCAAGATTTTCCTGTTTTTTTATTTGCTTTTTTGTAGCTGTTTTGTTTTTTGTAACTTTTTTCTTAGTTACTTTTTTTGCTGCTTTCTTTTTCGTTGCCATATTGTTTTCTTTCATTTTCAAGGTTAGTAATAAGTTGTTTATATTCTGAAATAATTTCATCAAGAACATAATCTCTTGCAACTTTGCTACTTACAACTTTAAAACGAGGTCTTTGATCAGGTAGTTGTTTTACAAGCGCTACCTTATAATACACACATGTCTGCAATATATTGAAAGTATGTTCTACTGTTCCAAATTCCTTTTTGAACTTGTCAAACACTTCATCTGCAGTTACCCAATTTTTAAATTTTTGTTCAATAAGCAATGCGATTTCTGTTGCTGTTTCTTTTGCAGTTTTCTTTCTTGCAAATTGTACAGTTTGTTTTCTTGTTCTTGATATTAATGCTAAAAATTTATTCAATAATTTTTTCATCATATTTCAAATTGCGTTCTAAAACGATTTGATTGTAAATTTTGTTCAGTATATTCTCCGGCTGCTTTTTCACTTCTTAAAAATGATATAAACAAAGAAAAAATATCTTTAGTTGCCATAGTATCGTTTAAAGCACTATGTGCATCAGATAAATCTATACCTGCCTTTTGACAAATATTTGAAAGAGTATATGAACCACTTGGTATTGTGCTTCTATTCCATTTTGCTCTGCCTAATGACATTGTATCAAAGTGTGTGGGGATAAAATATTCACCAAAAAGTTTTCCAGTAAAATATTTTTCAAGTGTATTTTTTGAAAAATCATTTAAAAATACATTTGCAAAACCAATATCAAATAATGGATTGTGTCCTACCCAAATCAATTTGTCTTTAAACGATCTTGCTGTGTATTTACTCATAATTTGCTCAAATTCACCACAAACTTCTTTTGCGTCTTTACCTTTTGTTTTCAATAAGCTCATTGGTATGTTTGTTGCTGTTAAAGCTTGTTGATCGTATGCTTTATCGTATGGGTAAATATATGATTGATATTGATGTAATGTTTGGAGTTTTTCTGAATCGATTACAACAATACCTATTTCTGTTATTGCATGCTTTTCACAATCGAGTCCACCAGTTTCAAAATCTATAACGAAGTAATTCATGATTTAAAATTATACCTTATAATACTAAATAAAAATCTCTACATAAACATTTTTGATATGCTTATTTGACTTACACACCACGCTTTAAATTCTTCAAAACTCATTAGTGCATATTTATCTGTAAATATAAATTCATTGTGTGTAGTTATTTTTATTTCTGTTTTTGCTATTATTGTTTTCCAAAACCAAATTGAGTTTCCTTTTATATAATTCCAAGTATACTCAATTCTATAATCCATATATAAACTCAAAAACAATAATTCAATATTACAATTGTGCATTTCTTGCAAGTATTTTTGTTCTTGCTGTTTATAAGTTAATTCAGAATGGCAAATCTGTTTCTGCATCTCCGCATCTATTATTGTTTGCCCCACTTTCGACAACGTTTGCTGTTTTTGTTTCCCAATCATAGTGAAGAATTTTTTTACGTCTTCTTTTTTCTTGTTCTTTTTGACTATTTGCAGATTTCGTTATAACTCTAATATTTGATTTTACATATCCTATGTTAGGGTCTTCATCGTCAATTCTATCAAGTGTATAACTTAATTTGCTTCTTCCTTTTCCAGCTATATAATCTGTTTCATAGCACAATTCTTTAAACTCTTCATAGGTTATTGCAAATCTTATTTTTCTTCTTTTTGAATTATCTCTTAATGTGTCGTAACTTGCGCGCATAGGATCAGCAGCTCTCCATCTACGCTTATTACATTTATGACAGAATCTACCTTTCTTTGCTTTGTTTCTGCAACCATTAGTTTCACATTTTCTGTTTTTCTTATTCATCATTAAAATTCTACCAATTTCCATTCATATCCACATGGTACAATTTGAATGTTTTCTTTACTATTTTCAACATCAACTAATTTTGCTTTTTTATTTGTTTGCGTATCTGTAATAACAGTTACACCAGCTACACAATAAACAGATATACCAAGTTTATTCATAAAATCTTCTAGCTGCACAAATTTTTTATGAAGCGCGTTTTGTTCTGTTAATACAATAGGCATATTTTATTTTTATGTAAATATATAAAAATATTTATACAGTCACAGCCAATTTATCAATTAAGATTTTAAACGTTTGCGGATCGTTTTCTTTTACAAACGACAGGCGTTTTCTTAACATATCTGGATTTATATCTTGGTATTTTTTTAACTGTTGTAATTCCCAAATATTATGGCATGCAGTTGGATTTGAAGTAGGTGCTTCAAAACATTCAAAAACTAAATTATCTTTATGTGTTATCAAATCTATTCGCCCAATTTCTTTACAACGTTTTCTTGATATTGTATGACTAACGGATAATGGTTTGTGTGTGTGTCCACATGTTTCACAAAACTGCTCACGTTCTTCAGTCATTTGTTTAACTGTTTTAGAATAATCACTATCAATCTTACTTTGTTTTTTTGTTTTTTTAATTGGAGTAGTAGTAGTTCTACGTTCAACTAATTTATTCATACGCTGCTTATATTTATTAAGCTCAACTTGTCTTCTATTTCCCCCATGCAATCTTAACTGATTGCAATCATCACACAACCAATGTGTTCTATTAACAATTGGTTTGGGTTTGTTGCATCCACTACAACATTCATCTTTTTTCTGTCGCATCATATACATTATTTTTCTTTTCATCAACACCAACGCTTGTCAATTGCTTCTTTGCAAGTTGTTTAAATTTATCCATCAACTTACCCTTAACATCTTCAAGGTTCTTTTTCTCTTCAACTTTTTTCTTATTTTCTTCAACGTTTATTTGTGAAATAGGCGAATGTATCTCAGGCATTGTTGATACTTCTTCAAACTCAATATCGACAGCATTCATTTTATCATAGTCAAAGTGATCTGGGATTGTTTGCAATTCACCTTTAGCTTTTTCAAGTAACTCAGACAATTCTATTTTTTCTTCAATTGATAGTTGTGAAATATCAATTTGTGTTAATTGAACCTGTTCCTTTTTCTTTTCAAATTTGATTTTATTATTAAGTACAATTCTTATTTTCTTTTTATGAAGTCCAAGCAACGTTTCTTTCTGTTTCATTGTTTCAAGACAATTCATTAACTTGTCTATTTTCAATTTATTAAAAAAACGAGGGTTTTTTGTTACAGGGTCCTGTAATTCACGTTCAATTTTTTTATCATACAGAATAAGATGCTCATATATGATTCTTTCTTTATGTTGTTTTATTGCATCTGTATAATCCTTCATGAAACAATAATATATTTCAGAAAGAGTGTTTTTGTTTTTTATTTTTTTTTGCCCAAGCTTTTTTGTTGTTTTTTCTATAACAACCTCTGCCGTAAAACCTTTTTCAACAAATTCATTTATTGTCAAAAGCACCTCAAAGAAATCTTCAAATTTCAATTTTTTAATTTGAAAATATTCTATCGTTAATTTAAGATCGTCTGTGTGAACTATCATTATCCCATCATTTGAAATGTAAATTGATCACCTAACAATTGATCTGATGCTGCAGTAAGAACATCAACCATATCATCATGAAGTCCATTTGGAAATGCAAGACACTGCGAAAGAAATTTTTCATTCCAATGTCCTTTAACAAGCTTTATTCTTTTTGATTCCATCTTTGGTGTTTGCGCATATACTCTTGTAACTTTATCGTCTTTTGGCGTTTTTCCTTCAACAATATTCAATTTCGTTTCTTCAATCAAAGTTTGCACAATTGATTTTCCTGAAGCTTTTGGTTCTACAAATATCATTGATGAAGGTGAATAATCAAATCTATTAACGTATTGCACTATAAATCTACAAAGGTCTGGAAATTTCATGTATACTTCTTCAACTCCAATAATGTATAATTGATTGAGTTGTTCATAACATGCTAAAATTGCTGAAGGATCGTTTTCTGTTTTTTCAGTATAAGCACTATCTATAAAGAAATGAATAGGAGAATCAATTGGGCTTCTTGTTAATCTTGAAGGATCGACAATTTCTAACCATTCTTTCTTTATAATGTTACCTTCATTTTCAAATGGTGATTGCAAATATTGTCCAGCATATCCTCTGCTTCCCAATATTTTTTTGAACGACGAGAGCACTTTTCTATTCAATCTAACAGGATCTAGCAAATTATCCTTATATATATTGATCATTTCTGGAGGAGCGATATTCTGCGTTACTTCAGCTGGTAAACATATTGATCTATATAATTGTGGAAAATTAGATATTAAATATCCAGTTAAATCGTTTTCATGAAGTCGTTGTTGAATATTTACCCTAACACCAATATCAGGGGGCGTTAACCTGTTATACAATGATTTTGTATAATAGTCAATAGCTTTTTTTCTCATAACTTCTGATTCTGCAGTTAATGGATTCTGCAAATCATCAGTTGTTATTATTGTTCCTTTATGACCTGTAATATTTGAACCAGTTGTTTTACTTAATCTAAAACCCCCGTTGTTATTCATAAACAGTCCTTTCGAATCATAATCGCGTCTTATGTAATATTCATGACCAAAAAGTGTTTGATATGTTTCACTGTTAATAATGTCTTTTGCATACGTTGCGTTTAATAAAGTTAAATCATCATCAAACGATGCGCATATAAAAGGCAATGTTGAATCATGAAGCCATGTCCATGGTTGCCATGCAACAGATACAATTAATGATTTCGTTGTACGTGGCGGGATATTTATGTTTATATCTAAATCTTTTGGCTTTTTATGCTTAATTCGCATTGTTTCATACTGCAAAAGATCACATAAATATTTTATGTGCGGCGCGTCTCTATAAATTTCATTTGGAAAAAGTTGTCGAAAACAAAACTTAAAAAATTCATAATACGATTCCTTGTATATATGTCTTTTCAATTCAATGTCAAGACCTTTGAAATCTGTTTTATTTACAACGCTCACGCTATTAATTTTACTCCTTTCGTTTTTAACAATAAAATTTCTAATCGTTCTTGTTCTTTATCAGTTAGTCTATTTATATCGTAAGTATTTGTCTGAATTAATTCAAGTTCATTGTTTATTATGAAATCCTCAGATTCGTCTTCTGATAATCCAAGCAATTTTTCTCTAAATAACATAGCCTTTGATTCACCATATCCAAAACCAAGCTTACGAAATTGCCTTATCAAATTTGAATATATCAATGAATGTTTAAAAAACACTTCAGAAAAAATGTTTTCGGAAATACTTTTAGCTTTTTCAGCTATCATCAAACTAGCTTGCTTTATAGCACCGTGTGTTATTCTGTTTCCATATTTTTTATGAACAACAGCTACTGATTGTATAAAATTACCAGTTTCAAGATAAGAATCAAGCAATTCATTATATAATTGCTCGTGCGTTATATTTTTACCAGGAGGATTGTGTATTCTCCCAATTTGAGATTGTTTTTTTGCAACTATTTTTCTTACGTTGCCCGTTTTTTTTGCACTCATACTGTAACACTTACTATTGGCTTCATTACTTTAATAAGACGCTTTTTCTCCTGATCTGTAAATCGAAACCCATTCTTTTGATCAAGTTTGTTTTTCAATTTAGCAGCAGCAGAACTTGCAAGAATAGTGGGATACATTTTTCTTGCAATATCAGATTTATTGTACGTCTTCTGTTTAAGAAGTTTTTCAACGTCTTCAAAAGTTAATTCAGTTTTTGCCATTTGTTTTATTTGTAATTGCAAATATAATAAAAAATATATAATGAAAAAGCCTCAATTTTTAAGTTGAGGCTCTTCCACTGATTTACTAAGTCAATTGAAATTAAAAATTAAAACTATACAATCATTTTTAATTCTGAAATCTCAATTTCACTTATTCTACTCTCATCTAAATTTTTTGTAGCTTTTTCAACCCACGATTCGTCCTGTGTATCTGAACAACAAACAATGAATATTGTTGCAATATGATCTTCTTTAAATCCAATGCTTCTACCAATACGTTGTACTATATCTTTCTCATTTGAATTTACTTGTACAACAATTTCGTTTTCTACATTTTCAATAGTTATTCCTTCATTCAACGCTTCAACAACGCCGAGTACTGTTATTTCATCATTAAAAAATTTATTCAATGCAATATCTTTCACACCACTATGAAAAACATTATCACCACACAATTCATTTGCTTGATTAATTGAACCACAAAAAACTATTGTCTTTGAATTTTGACCAATAAAATTATCAAGCAAAAATTTTGCTGCTTCTTTTTTTGATTTTAAATTGTAAATAAAACGCATTCTGTCAAGCATTTGGAATTTGTGCTTATTAGTCCAAAATTCCAATTGCTGCTTGTTTTCTCTATATTTACGAAGATCTTCTTTATAATCTTCAGTAAAACCTTCTATAAATTCTTCAAATTCTTTTTTCTTCATTTTATAATACTCAGCAGCGTCAAATTCATCGCGCGTAAATGAAAAATCGCAAAATTTTGTTTGTTTACACGCGTCACCCAGTTGTGCAAGTTTAGTTCTTGTTGTTTCAATAACACTACAAAGAAAACCATAACGTTCTTTTTCAGTTACATTGAATTTTCTGTTATTTTTCAAATTAACTTCAATATATCTGTCAGTATCGTCTAATTGTGTTTTAACAATGAAAATTTCGTATGGCGCAACAACTCCATGATTAACTGCTTGATCTAATGTATAAACAAATACTGTTGGGCATAAGCTGTTTAATATTTGTTTATTTTCTCCGTTTTTAGGTGGAGTTGCAGTAAGTGCAAGAATACTATGCCATGTATTGTTTTTGAAAAATTGACTATTATTCTCAGTTATATTGTGAGCTTCATCAAGAATGACAAGTGTGAAATATTCGTTTTTGAATTTTGCCAATGAAGCATAGCAACATCTAACAACATTGTTTTCATAAATATTTGCAGCATCCCATTTTTCAAATTCTTCTTGCCAATTTTTATCACGTAATTTTTGCGTAGGAACAACAATGAGAATTTTTGCTTGTTGTCTATGAATTACTTTATCTTTAGCTGCCAATACACCTATTCTTGATTTTCCAGTACGTGTAGCAGCAGCAATCAATGCGCATTCGTTATTGTTTTTATAAGATAACAATGCGGCATTTTGTATTTTATCCTTTTTTTCAAAAACAGAAAGTTTTTCTATCTCTGTTTTTGAAAATTCAATTGTATCGTACTTCTTAGTGTTCATTAGAAAAACGACGGGACGTCGTTTAGTTGTTTCTTTAATGTTTTGTTCATTATTCTTATAGTTCTTTATCTATGCATCCAGATTCATGGGGGCATGAATACCAGTGCATGCCTATCATGAATATAGATTCATGCCTCTACCTCTTTTTATCATTAATTTTTTCAATTATTTTATTTTCTTTCTTTAATTTACGATACCAAGCTTCTGGTAAATAAATTAATCTCTTATCATTTGAATAATCGATTGCTATATAATGTTTTTTATGAAGTAATGACAAAACTAATTGTAGTTTTCTACAACTAACTTTACATTGTTTGCTTATATAAGTGTTTGAAGCAAAACAATATCCGTTTCCATTCGAACAAAGCTTTATTAAAAAACAATAAATAAAAAATGCAAATTTATCTTTTACAATATCATTATCTTCTATAACTTCGCTTAATACCGTAATGTAATAAGAATTTTTTTCCTCAATTTGTTGGCTCATCGAAAATATTTTCTGCAACGTATTTTTTAATATAATTAATATCATCTTCGTTTAACGCAAACCATTCACCTCTTAAACGTTTTTGCGCAAATTGATTGTGCAACTTTTTCTCTTGTTGCATAGTTGAATTAAATGAAAACAAATATTCAACATTAGGATCAACAAGTTTAAATTCTCTTAATCTGAAATTAGGATGTTTTGTTGTAAAACCAATTTTATACTCATTTGAACGAGTATTATGCATTAAGTAAACTTTTCCCTTTTTTTCGAAACGATTATTTGATTTTTTTGGTAAAAAATGTTCTACATAAAAATGCTCTCTTTGATTGTTTCTTTTATCAATATCGTTCTGCGTATTATTTTCAATATAATTTTTTAAATATTGTAACGCCTGTTTTGCTTTGTCAATACTAATCAATTCAAAACTGTCTATTATGCTTGTACGCTTTTTATATCCATCATAAAAAATTTGAATAACAAAGTGTTTGTCGCGAAGCCTTTTAGCCATTATTTTGAATATAATTTATATGCAGTTAGTAATTTAATATCATATTTGTTTTCTCTGTATGCTGTACCATTGTACCCTTCAGCAAATTTTGCAAAATTCTTAGTTCTTAAATATTGAACAAGATTTTTTGATTTTACAAATTTAACAAAAGCTTCTAGTTGCGCAACCTCTCCTCTTAAGTTAAAATCAGAAAGCATTTCTTGTGAAGTAGCATAACCACACAGATCGTGATTTTCACCCAATATTTGAAATGCCCCATAAGACGCGCTATCAAGTGCAATTAAAGTATTAACGTTCAACTTTTTACATACCTCAATTGCTTTACTCATTCTATCCCACTCAGCACTTCCACCTTTGTATTGTTTCTTATCCCAATATTTATAAAGAACATTTTTATATTGTCTGTTTTCTTCTTTTGCTAAAAAGCCCTCAATATCAACACCTTTGATTTTATTGAGAGCTTTCCAAAATCTATGACCTTCAAAAAGTATTTTTACCCTATCTTGACTATCATAAACACCTTTGATTTTTCCATCATCCAAAAAACCAAACCCATTTGCTTCAACTTTATAAACTGTTTTTATAACAGCTACTTCGCACCCTAAATCTTGCGCAACTCTTAAAAAGTCTTGTTCTTGTAACATTGTAGTTTAGTTTGTTACAAATATAACAATTGCCTCTGAATGAGGCAACTGTTATTGTTTTAGCTTACGATCTTATAAAATTGAATGATAAAAATATTTATATAATACAAAAGAAAAATCTCGTCTACTATAAACAATAAACGAGATTTTACTTCAGAAGAAGTAGAAACTAAAATTCTTGCAAAAGAAATACTTTCCCATCTTTTACTTCAATTCTGTCTCCTGATTTACATTTTACGCTTTTATTGTTAATAAAAATGTCAATGTAAATATTGTTTTTTTCTGTTGTTGATAAAACATCAATATTACTTTTTTCTTTTACAGTTTGATCAACAAAAGTTTTACCATGCTTTATGCAAACCTGTAAAAACTTTTTTGAAAAATTATCCAAATTTTCTGCACTTTCTTGATAGTGCCCAGCCTTTGTTTCGCAATAAGTTCTTCTGAAACTTGATACAGCAGCTTGTGTAGTATTTAACATTTTTGCTGCGTAAAGATTAGAAGGAATTTCATTGATCACATCAATGAAAAACTGATCTTTGCCTTTTAATTTTTGTTGCATTTTCTTTAATTTAGGATTTAATAATTATTTTTCTTCTTTTATTTGTTCAATGAATCCCATTGCATATTCCCAGAACTTTTTATTGAACTGGATATCAAGGTGAGTGTTTTTTATAGGATTTGCTTTTGACAAACCGCTATCAACCTTAGCGTAATACTCACCTTTTGTTATCCTTTCTTGTATAACATTGTATACGAGCCACAAAGAATTTCCTTCATCTTCTTCGCGGAGTGGTTTGACAATAGCATCAATATCATATCTTGCTTTTAATTCATCATACATCAATTCAATGTATGAGTTTTTATATTGATACCTTGAATGCAAACCTTTAATTGCAAGATCAATTTTTTCAGCCTTTGTAAGTATACGTTTGTTAAACGTATCAAACAATTCTATCAGCTTTTTAGACTGATGTACGCATGATAGAATATATTCGTTGATTGTATCATAGTCTGTAAAATGCTTTTTGTTTATAGCACCAAATTTCTTGTCCCATACAATCAACCCGTTTGAGCATATTACTCTGAATATGCCAAAATAAAATTCAAACTTACTCACACCGTTGTGTGAATTTGAGATAACAAGCTGAATTTTATCTGCTACTCCCGGCATTTTGTATTTTGAATTTTCAAGTTTAACAACGTGGTGCGTATATGGCCTGAGTTCTGGTTTACGGATATGCGTTTCTTTTACATAGGTTATATACCACCCTGGCATTGTTTTTTGAATGTTTTCAATAACCTTGTATGTATTAACCTGTTTATACCGATCAGAAAGCTTATTAAGCTTTGTATCAGTGAGAATTGCAGGACAAATAACGGCTGCTTGTTTCAACGAAATTATTCCTTCAGTTATTATAACGCCCTTTCCCTTGTCTGTAGCCTGCCTCTCTGTGATTTCTGATTTATTCCTTTGAAGAAAATCATCCCACCCTTTCCAATCCTTTTTATATACCTTGTCTGCTTCATAAGGTAGTTTGTTTTGTTTTTTGTCAGGCCAACTTTTATAATCTTTTGCTGTTGATATACCTGCCTTTTTTACGATTTTTTTTGCTTCTTCAAAAGTTGCAAAGTTCTGATGTGTCATAATGATAAATTTAGATTGTTTTTGATTTTGTTACTATTCAATTATTCTGAAACATTTGAACCCCATTGCTTCATTTGCAAATCCAGCAAATGTATTGTATGTGTTCTTTAATAGGTCTTTGAACAATTGGTTTTGATTTTCGTTACAAAACGCATTCCATAATGAATTGCTTTCTGCTAAGATTTGTGCGCGATCCATCTGTTTTACAGATTCTTTGCTGTATATTTTTACAGCTGTAGATTTTTTTGACATGGTGTTTTGTTTTTAATGTATATAATTGTATTTATTTACTGCTTCAATTACATCTTGTTCAGTAATATCTTTTGTATTGTGAACAAGTTTACCGTGATTGTATACCTTTAAACTATATCTCAAACCGTTAACGTTAAAAAACAATGTTAGTTTTTTATTAGTCTTATAGTTGATCTGGCTACAAAGTATGCGCTCATGCGATTTTAAATTTTTTAAAAAATTCATTACATTTTCTGCTTGTATTTTATATACTTCAGACATGATCAAAATTTTTCATAGTTATCTTTAAGCTTTTCTTCAACTTCTTTTTTGTTTATGATTTGCGCGTCAGCAGGAAACTTGCCGCAATTACTACATAGCCCTGTGTCAGTTTTCTTATCAGCTCCACAGTGTTTGCATTTATATAAATTCACACAACCGTGTGAATTAAAAAATGAAACAAAATCAACGCTTCTATCTTTACTTCTTGAAATTACTCTTTTTGTAACTGGGCATATAAAATAAAAATATTTATCAGTCTGATTGATCAACAATGCTTTGTATTTGCTACCAAGTATGTATATATACGCATACTTCAAACAGTTTTGTTTTTTCGCATCCCACGTTTGCGTTATTGTGTTCCACTCATAAAATTGAGTTTCATCACCATCAGCATAAAAATCAACAGCCTTTAATGCACCAGCGCCATAACCAGCATTAGTGAATGCTTCTTTAATTGTGTTTCCAACAATAATTTCTGATTTTCCAGAAAGCCAAAAAATTGTAAACTGCTTTTTCATTGTTTTGTTTATTATAATGGTAAACGAATATATCCAGTTTCATTGTCTGCACGAAATTCAACTTCATCATATTTTGATAAATCAATTTCTCCTGTATTAAACAATGAGGGAATTTTTAATGATTGACTTAATGCAAGTATGTGCGAAAATTGAACATGTGATTTTACTACTAAAGCCTTTTTGTTGAGTAATAGTTCAGGCTTACAATCGCTATCTATTATAAGTATATCATCTGGTTTACAAACAACCCTACCTTTAGAAAATGTAATACCTTCAGCAATTACATTTTCAGGTTTTCCAAATAAGATTGTTCTTTCAAATGAGTTTTCTAATCTTCTCATTTGAACAATATAAACTTTACAGTTTGATATTACAAATTCAAATTGCAAATCTTCATCTATATCATCATAAATGTATTTGCAAATAGATTCTAATTCTTCAAACTCATTATCGTCAAGTTTTTCTAAAGAAATTTTACCCTGAACTATTTCATGTTGTTTTGACGATACAGCATATTGAAACTTTTTATTGATAATTGAACAAACGCCATTTTTACCTTCTAAAAATTCTTGATAAAAATAATGTAATTCGTTTCCTTCGCGAACATCTTTATATTTTTCAAGATGATTTTCACACCCAAATGTTTCTTCTATTTCACTTACAGAATTTTTATTGATATGAAATTTTGATTCAAGTAAACCAGGCAATGAATATTTGGGCGATGTTCTTATACATTGTTTCTTAATACCATTGATATATTTTTTGCTAAATTTGGGCAAGTTTACAGTTGGATAATATTTTGATAAAAACAAAAGATTGTTGTATTTACCACCATAGTTTTCAACAGCGTTAACAAACTCTCTTATTGATTCCATTAATGAGTTTCTTTCACCGTAAATATTTGTTATCGATTTTCTATATTTGATAAGCGTTGCTATTTGTTCATCAGTGCAATTTCCAACTCTTTTTCCGTCATAAGATCTTTGCAAAGTGTTCATACAATCACCGCCAACAGTTCCACCACTCACATGTATTGTAATGTCATCATCAGTCCAATCATTTGAATTTGCAAGCCCTAATCTTCTAAGAATAGGATATAAATAACTGTGTTCTGTATACCCGCACGTTATATATGTGCCATTTCTCAAAATAGCACCGTTTCTATACACGTTTTCATTTTCTGCATCTGGGTTTATTTCGAATCCTTTTTCTTCCAATACATTTTTATAAATCATACTTATTACCTGTTTTCTGCTAATTACCTTGTCAAGATAAGTAAGATTTTTGTTTTTGAAAAATTCGCTTTTTGTTAACACTTCATCTATTTCTTCACCATTTATGCAATTTATAATTGCCCAATACAATCTTTTTGATGAACTTTGTTCATCAATTTCATCACTGAAAATAAAATTCAACGTCCCGCTTTTTCTAGTATCACCTTCAAATTTACAGTTACCCATAAAAAACATTTTAATACATTCTTGCGAAAGCCCGCTATCAACCAAGATATCATATACAGCTTTAAATCTACCTTCATCAAAGAAAGTATTTAATAATTCTGTAAAAGCTTCGCCTGTTGTATAAAATGATAAAGTTTGCATAAAACGATTTTTTAAATGTTAATTAATTCCACAATCCTGGATCAATAGAAATAATACCTATGATAGGACCATGCAACGTACGTTTGAATGATTGTCTCGTATATTCAATCGTGATCTGAAATTCTTTACGAGTATTCCATTCATCGCACATCGTCATCTTCAATGTTTTTGTTTTACATTCGTTATTTTGACCAAAACAAACAAATGTTTCTGTATCAGTTTCTTTGTCAAAATATTGTTCTTTGAGATCGCGTATTAATTTAAACGCTGGATCAGTTTCTGATTTAATCGGAATACCAAAATCTGCTGCGTCATCAAAGATTTGTTTTTGTCTTTTATTAAGTTCTGATACAATTTTTAATGCTTCTTTATAAACTGACATGATTTTTGTTTTTTAATGTTAATTAATACAATCTTCGCGATTGCTTTGTTTCATATCACTAATAACAGCCTTTGTTATTTCTTCTTTTGAATATTTTTCAACGTATGCTCCATCAAAACCATATACGTATATAATAACTGAATCTTTATCATCATTATCAATAGTAACAATTGCTTCAATTTTATCGCATTTAGTTTCGATAAAATCATTTAAACCACAACCGCTAATTTTGTTCTTATACTTTTTACACATATCGCTTGCAATTCCTTTATCAAAAACAATAACGCGTTCATCTGAATATGTAATTGCAATGTCATCTTTTTTTACTTCGTTAAATTCTTTTATATTTTGCATAATTGTAATTTTTAAAATTCAGGATTTTGACGATAACTTCTGTGTCCAAGATATAATTCACTGAACAATGCTGAGTTCATACTTACTCCCTTCTTCACATATCTTCCATTTTTACGTAAGATAAATTCAGTCCATTTATTTGGATCGTTTTCATTTTTGTTTGAGTATTCGTATGGTATTTCTGCCCCATATTCGTATGGACCACCAATTACTTTGTGTTCATCTTCTGATGCCCAAACAGATTTTAAATTACTACTTACAGCATGTATTGTCCATGGATAAGAATCACCGTTGTAACCAGTTGATGCTCCCATACCAACAACTGGTTTAATTAAAACAATTACTGTTTCACTACCAATTTGAACTCTTCTGTTTTTTGTAATATTTTGAAACACGATGTCAATTATTTCATCTGTTTCTTTTGAAAACGTTGATTCGATTTTCTTACCGTTAACTTGTATTTCAGTAACATAATCAGTAGGCGTTTCAGTTTGTTTTAGTGAAGAAATAAATATACTTCCTTTAGAAGTATTATGTAATTCAAAAACACCCTTTGTTGTTTTTAAATGTTCAACAACTGTGTTTCTTTTTACATTAGGTGAGAAATTTTGTTTCATTTTCGATTAAATTTAGATTAAGATTACGATGTAAATATATAAACTTTTATATAATAAAAAAATATTTTACAGCATTATTTTACTGTAATTTGAGATATATTATATATAAAATTTTATATATGACTGATGTATATATACTAAAATTCCCTGGGTTGAACCAAGGAACGTTAGCGTAATCAAATCCTAAATTTTATCGGACTATAAAAATATCAAATTTATTGTATCATAAAAACTTTACTACTTCTTTTTCTTTTTGCGTTTAGCAATGTGATGTGCTTTTTCTGAATGATCAAGTGTTGGGTAAATTTCTTTTTTGAAATGCTCATGACTTCTTTTTTGTCTATCTGCTCTTATCTGCTGTTTTGTCATTTTTTCACCAACAAACATATTGCATGTTTCACCCATGACTTTAAGCAGTTTGTCTGCAATTGGACATTTTACTTTTTTATTATCGCTAATAACAGCACCTTTTGAAGAACAAAGTTCGCATTCTTTTCTGTGCTCATAATTTTCATCAAGATGATTTTCACACCAAAGATTATACGCCATACTTTATTTTTGAATAATGAAGTAAACAAATTGCATCAACAATACCTTCATGTGGTTTTTGTGATTTTGCTGTTGCTGTTAATTTTAATTTTGGATATAATCGTTTTACTGCAAGTAAAGCCATAGGTTTTGTATCCAAATTTCCTTTCAGACCATTTTTCTTATTTGGTTTTCTTATTTCTCTTATTCCTTCAAATAAAACTGCTTGCCACTTCTTCGGTGCTACTTTAACAAAAGGTATTTTCATTGCTGAAAGAACACCTTCAAGTATACCGGCAGATTTTCCAAAGCTAAATGTTGCTTTAGCTGACGATCCAAATATAGCATGCACGTCTTCAATGACGCATATAGGTTTTATTTGAGAATTATATATTGCTGTATTTTCAAATATCTCAATTAAACCTTGTATATCAATTTCATTTGCTACTTGAGGTGTTTTTTCAATCCATATTTCTCCATCACTATTTTGAATTGCTATTCCGCCATCCTTTCCCGGGTCTATTCCTATGAAACAATTATAAGGCATAAATATTCAAATTTTAAAAAGTAAATTGATAGATTGTCAGAAACTCAGCTTGTACCACCTCTTTCTTCTATTCTTTGTTTTACAAGCTGTATTTCATGTTCTTCAGGTATCCAATCGTCAAACAAATATGAAAATTTATCATAAATGTCCCATGCTGATTTAAAGTTTTGAACGTTAAAACCTCTTCTTTTACACTCAGCAAATATTTGAAGATATCTTTTTAACGTATATTTTCCTTTGCTTATAAAAAACAAAACGTGCCCTTTGCCAAGTTTAAATAGTGTGGGAGCATTAGATAAACATCTATCGCCAAATTTTTTAAGATGATTTGGTATTCTTTTTATTTCCCTATGCTCAGCGAGCAAATGTTTATCTGATAATTTTTTTGGATGAATACCTGCATTTATACGTGTCATGATTCTATTAATTCAGTAACACCATTTGTTTTTCTGGCAGTTAATATGTTTGAATTTTTTTCATTAACAACATTTTGTGTGATAATGAAAACAGTTCTTTTCAGTATATCCATTGATTTTACAATTGAATCAATGCCGTATGAATCTACTGAATCCAAAATCTCATCTATAGCAACAAATTCAAGTCCACCAGAATCAGATGCCAAATTGATCAAATTTTGAAGTGCTAATATACAACAAATATCTACTCTTCCTTTTTCACCTGCACTAAATTTATTGAAATCACCTTCGCTTATTCCATTTCTTAAAACTTCAACTGATATTTGTTCTTTTAAATCGCCATTACCTTTAACTTTATAACCTGACATCATTATAGTTAAATTGCTTCCGATTTTTTCAAGATAATGATTGACAAAATTATTTATAGTAATAATAGATTTATTTGCCAAATGCGATTTGAATGATTTAAAATATAACTCCCATTTTTTTATTTCTTCTCTTTCATCTGCAAGCGAGTTTAATATTATATCAACGCATTCAATCATTTCATTCAAATCTGATTTTTGCAAATTCTTTTTGTTGAGTTCATCTTGTTTTGTGTCTTTACTATTTTTTACTTCTTCAATTTGCTCATTGAATTTATTTATAGATTGATTTTTGAAGTCAATTGATCTGCGTTTATTTTCAACTGTTTGATTTTTGATTTTTATTTGCGATTCAATTTTGCTTATCTTAACATTAAGATCATTAAGTTTGCTACTCGTTTCTCTTTCATCATTTGCAATTTTATTAGCATTCTCAACTTCTAATGTTATTTTTTGCTGAACATCTTTTTGTTTTTCTTCAATTTCTTTGTTCACTGTTTTAATATCATTTTCAGCATCAATTACTTGCAACGCTATTTCTTTTTGTTCTTCTTCTAATTTTTGTGCATCTGTTTCATATTGCAGTTTTTGTTTTTTCAATTCTGCTACATCAATATTTTTGTCTGATAACAAAAATTCATGATTGCATTTAGGACAATCAACCTTTCCCAGTATTTGCTTGTCAAGTGCAGTTATTTTTATGTCGATTTGCCTTAATTCAGTTTTCTTTTGTTCAAATTGATTTTGTAGTTCTGTTTTTAATTCATTAAGAAGATTCAATTCTTCCTCACGTTCTTGTTTTATTTTATTAAAATCAACTTTTAATTTATCGTACTTTGTGCGCGTATCAATTTTTTGTTGATCTATTATTTTAAGCTTTTCTTCAAGTTCTTCTGTGTTAATTTCATTTTTTTCATTATTCAGCTGTGCAACTTCAGATTCTATTGTTGTTATTTCAATTTCAGTTGTTGCAATTGATTGTTTATCTATTGAAATAAGTTGTTCAATTTCTGAGATTCTGTTTGCTTTATAAACTTCAAAATCTGATTCAGTAAGTTCATCAATTTGACGTTGTAACAATTCCAATTGACTTGCATATCCAAATCTTTCTTTTTCGTTCTCAGTAACATTATTTTGAAGATCAGCAAATTTTTTATCGAAAACTTCTTTTAAAGCGTCTAACACATCAGCTTTAGAAAATCTGTTTATTAACTGTTTTTTAGCAACGTCGCCAGATCGCAGAAATGAAATATATTTTTCTTTGCTGATAATAAAATAATTCAATAAATCGTCTACAGTTATTCCTATCTTTCTAATGATGAATTGATTTTTTTCATCTACTTTTGGAAGTCCTTCAACAAGTTTATCGTTTATATATACATCAACTGTACTACTGCCTTTTACAAACAAACTTCTATCAATTTTCATTCTTTCTTTTGTTTTCGAATTACTCATTGATAAAATAATGTTGCATTCATCTTCTCCATTAAACACAATATCAGCGTTACGAATTTTTCTTAAAGTTTCACCTGTTACACCAATACTTATAGATTCAAGAAAAGCAGATTTACCAGTACCATTTATTTTTTGCCCACTTGATTTATCGCAATTCTCACCAGTAAGCAATATACACAATCCTGATTTGAATATATAAGTTGCTTGTTTTATGCTAAAACAATTTTTTATTTCAATAGAATCAAAGTACCACATTGTATTGTGTTTTATTGTATGTTTATTTGTTTTAAATATTCCAATCCATCACTTAATGACAGATTTTCTTTTTCACAAAATGATTTGAATTCAGTAATAATTTGTTCGTTATTAAATTCAATCATTTCTATTGATAGTTCTTCTTCATCAATGTTAGAATCGTTTTTCAACCTAACATCAATTCCAAGCATTTTTACATTGTTAATATCAACAGCTTTTATGTCTTGCATATTTCCTGTAAGCATTATTCTCACATTGTTTCCTGCTTCTATATCCTTAACAAGATTAGCAATGAGTTTTTTGTTTTTAATTTCATCAACTGTAAAATCAACAACTTTATATGTTGGAAATTTTGTTTCGTAAGTTTCAAATGTGAGATCATCGAATATTGCTATTATTCCTTTGAATGAATCTTCACCAAAATTATGTTGAATTGTAGAACCAACGTAGTGTATTGTTTCAGACAATTGCGTTTTATTATGAAAATGCCCAACAAGAACAAGATCAAAATTATCAAATAACTCACTTTTTATTATTTTACTTTCATGAGCATGTCTTGCATTAGTTTGTGCACCATTTATTCCAACATGCGTTATCAATATATTCTTACAATCATATTGCTTTATCAGCTTCTCTGATTGCTTTATATGTTCATTCAATTTTTCAACATATAATCCTTTTTCGTCAAAAAAGGGCACTAAATGAAAAGCTACATCGTTTAGAACAATTGTAGAGTGTGATTTTACAAGATTAACTGATGGGAAATGTTTATATTGATTAAGAAATGAATCTTCAAGATTGTAATCAGCTTTATCGTGATTTCCAGGGATGCAATGCATTATAATTCCTGCTTCTTCTAAACTATCAAGATTTTTTTCAAATCCGACAAGCGTATTTTGAGTTTGTCCTTTTCTCGAATGGAAGTTGTCGCCAGCATTAAAAATGTTAGTAACATTATGTTGTTTACACAAATCAATAAGTTGCTTTATTACATTATCAATAACGCTACCATTTTCTTCATGTCTATGTAAATCTGTTATTAAAAATGTGATAAGCTTTCTAGATTTTTGTTGTATTTTTTTCATGATTTAAAAAAAGGCTGCACTTTATATGCAGCCTTTGTTTTTGTTGATAGTAATTACTTAGTGCCTGTGTTTTTTTCGCGCAATTTTCTTAACCTTTCTTTTGTTTCGTCAATGTTTGATTTGCTTGCTAAAGAATCAGTTTGCTGTTCTTCTTCAAATTTATCAGGATTATTTGTTTTAAAATCCCTGGCAGCAGATTTCAATTGTTCATCTGTTGTTTTTTGGTTGCAAATAAAACCTGTTTTGTTGTTTTTATGCCACAACTTCAATTCTTCGCGTGTCATCAATTCAAATTCATCCTGGTTTTCATCTTCAACAGTTGGTTGTTCAACATCATCTTGTTGCGAATTGCTTGAACTACGTTCATCGTTTACATCAACAGGATAATAATCAGAGATTTCTTCCATCAGCGTGATAAATTCTTCATCTCCGATCAACCCGTATTCAAATTTTGAATCGAAATTTTTGATACCTTCAACTGCCAATTCAAAATCGCGCCTGCGATACACGTTTTTGTATTGTTTGTACAACGAATCAAAACTGAGCATATTGTCAAGGTCTTCTTCTGTCAATTGAAATACCTTGAATTTTCCCGTTCCAATTTTAGGTTGATATAATCCAACGCTGTAATAATCTGCAGCCTGCGTAGCATCAGGGTTATAATCAATGCAAATTGCAATACCTTCAACAGGGTCTGTGAATGGATCAGTTCCCAACGGTTGATTTCCTTGTTCCTGTGCTGCAAGTTTTTGCAAACCGATCTTAACAGCTTTTCCAATTTCAAGTTTGCCAAATTTCTTTTCTGTTTTATCATTGGCAACATCGTATTTAGTAATTTGATCACAAAACATAACCCACGTTGTTTTTGGAGACAAACCGCTGATACGTTTTTTCCAATTACCAACAAGCGGTTCAAGGAATTCATCCTTTTCAGCCTTTTGTTGTTCAGTGAATGTTTTATCAGCGTATCTGTGTACAAGCTTGATGTATTCATCAACTATGTCGCGTTTTGTTCCACCATGAATACGAGAATCAAAAACTGATTTTTGAATTTCTTTCATGATAGGCTTTTTCTTTGCATCAAACTTCACATTGCCTTTTTCGTCTTTATCTTCTACCCATTGAGGTAAATAATAAATAACGCGCGGTTCTGCAAATGTTTCACCAAGATCATTTGGATCAGTTTCGCCGCACATTTCTCTTACTGCATTGTGATGTGGATAAATGCGGAAATAATTTAACCCCTTTTCAAGTTCGTGAAAATCACCGCGAGTTTTTTTGTTTTCAATGCCAAGCGTTTTATTGACTTGATTGTCTTGTGCTTGCATTTTGTTCATGCTTGTCCCTTTAAATCGGGACGTGTCGAATTTTCTTTCTGACATAAAATTGTTTTTAAAGTTTTTAAATTGTTACGAGGTGGGCCTCTTGTAACGGGTTATAAACAGTATGTAATGTATAAATAAAAATTTATAAAATAAACTTTATTTACCAGTAGAGTTGTGATTGACTTCCTGTTTAAGAAATTCATCAAGTGTGGGAAGTTTTTCAATATCAGGATGTTTCGTAGATTGTTTATCTTCAACATTTACTCTTATAACACCATTGTCATTATATAAGAATATAAATCCACAACCTTCACAAAGAAGAGGACCTATATAATGTGCTACAGATAAATTTTTTGCTTCTTCTTTTAAGTCAATATCTGGAGCTATGTCAGTTCCAAATAAATCTTTTGAACAACGCGTACAAAAATCTGCCATAATTAGTTCAAGTTAAATGGTACACAATCACAAATCCAATGAGGTATTCCTTTATTGCTAAATGCAACAAGATGTGAAATTGTTTTTTGTTGCATTAAATATTCAAATTTATTTTCCATCTTTTTTAAAAGTACGCTTTCAATTATCATGCCTTTATATAATGCTTCATTTACACTTCCACTAAAATGAACTACTTCTTTTCCATTTAAAAGTTCTCTGCTTACAATCAAACGTATTCCATCTTCAAAATCAAAAATGCAATTTTTATTTTGCCCAGGTCGTTCTGCAGTTGGATCAGTTACAACTTTCTTAGCATCATACACCTTTTCAAATGCTTTTGAAAATCGTGCAAGTAATTGTTCATCTTTTTCTGGAAAATATTCTATCGTTGGCATAATTAATCGTTAAGCTCTTCCAATAAATTATCAAGATCAGAAATTCTTTCATTTAATATTGACGATTCTTGTAACTGATCAGGCATTGAATCCAAACTGTTTTGCATTTCATCTCTACGTTCTTCAATTTCACTTCTTAATTCATCAACAGCGCCTTCTTCTTTATCATCTTCATCAGTATCATTGAGTTCAGTTACTTTATTTTTGAACTCTTCAAGTTCCTTAGTCTATGCATCTCTTAAATCAGGTTTTTTCAAACTGTATTGCCAATCACTACCTTTTGGATGCCATGTGTAATATTTTTGTCCTTTTTCAACAATGAGTTGATCTATAATACCACCAGTTTCTGGATCAATTTCAGGTTTTGAACGATCAACTGAATAACCTTGTTTGTTGTTGCTTTTTGTTCTTTGTCCTTTTCTCCAAATTTCTTTACGTGCAACTCTTTCATACAATCTGGGCATACGATTTTGTTTTTTGTTCGTTATTTAAAAATTTACTCCAATCGTCATTTTCAGTAACAAGATTTTTGTCAATAACTTTGAAAGGTAGATTTTTTTCTTTCAAAAAATTTATAGCACCTAAACATGGTTTATTTTGATTTGAATGACATGCCCATGTTTTTCCACTTTCAACTCTCATTCTCACAATTTCATAAGGCGAAGGTAAACAGCCATAATTTTGAACTTGTTCAGATAATTCTGAAAATGAAAAGGGACAAGCACCTTGTGATGAACATTGTTTGCAAGTCTCATTCATTTTATAATTTTTATAGTGTAAATATATAAAAAATTATATAAAGTTACAACTTAGGTTCCTGAAAATTGTTTTTGAGTTTTTTAATAGCCACACCGTTGCAAGTATCCTGCAATATTTCCATTGAAAATTCTTCAGGCTTCATTCTATCACTTAATTTGTCAAGCTTACCGTCTTTAGATTTTGCTGACCAATATATTGATTCTATTTTTGAAAAGTTTTTCTCAGTTGTTATAAGTTCTTTTTTTGCAATTTTATATGCAGCATCTACAAGAACTCTACTTTCAAGTTCGTCAACTGTTGGCGATATAACTTTTGTTTTACCTTTTCCATCATCAACAGTTGAAGTTTCTGCTTTTCTTATTCTTGCTTTAGTTTCTGCTTTCAAAACTTCAAGATCAAACTGTTTCATTTTTACAAGCGCTTCATACTCGGCTCGTAAATTTCCAATACGATTAAACAATACTGGGAATGTTAATATTTCACCTAATAAATTTGCATAATCAATTTTCAAAATTGATTCAACATCTACATCAGTATCAAAATCCTGAATTTTGAGTGAATATAACTGATTTCCAAATTCAATTACTATGCTTTCGCTGTTGTCCATGTTTTTGTTTTTAAAATTTAAATTTTAAACAATATATTTTCAAATTCCGTAATTGTCGGTTAGCTTTCCCATCGTTGTAAGGCAATCTTCCAAAAGCACTACGCCTAACATCGGTTTTGTGCAAGTGGGGGTTTTCTGTTAAATTCCTCATTTGTATTTCAATTTTAGTTTTGTGGTGGGTTGAACATTTGTGCCTTGAATACCCACCTGCACAAAGCCGTTTTCCGTTAGTGGCAATACTCCGAAGCCCTACGAACGGCGATATCATAATATTGTTTTTCCTTTTCTATTCCAATTGATTTGCGATTTAATTTGATACAAGCCAAGTTTGTTGTTCCTGAACCCATAGTGTTATCCAATACCATATCGCCTTCGTTTGTGTAGGTTTTTACAAGGTATTCTAATAACTCCAAAGGTTTTTGGCTTGTATGCTCTCTTTTTTTATCTTTTTTAAAAGTTATTATTGATATTGGGTTTTTCTCATCATAAATCCTTTCTTTTTTATCAAAAGTAACATCGTGCAAAAATGAACTTATAACCGCATATCCTTTTATCGGCTTATCTCTTTTTGTTTTTTGTGGGTTAAACTTTAAATACCCTCCTTTTGGAGTATAAGTCATTTTCCCTTTTGAGAAAACTAAAACTAATTCGTGTTGCATCATAGGTCTATAATTTGCCATTGTAAAGCCAGTTGGTATTACCTTGTCCCATACAAACTCATATC